>OCVV011251395.1_pt1 | contig 50030 bp, 37 predicted proteins | sample 1539721 | NCBI WGS metagenome assembly OCVV01 (sample SAMN02144230, study PRJEB22623) | gut metagenome | biome: sheep rumen | host: Ovis aries | place: New Zealand | reverse complement strand
TTTTTGCGGTCTTCCTTCATGATGAGGCGGTCGATGATGTCGCCGTCAACGCGTGTGAACTTCGTCTTCTCGAGCTTTTGTTCCAGCATCTGAGCCACGGCCGTGTCGAGCTGTCCGTCGAAGAGCAACACGCTGTAGCCGCGCTGCTTGGCGGTCTCGATGTAGGAGTACTGCTCCTCCTTGTTGTTGGCGTAGAGATAGACGAGCATGCCTTCCTTGTCGGTCTGCTCGCCCTTGATGAGCGTCTTGTACTCGTCGAGCGTGAAGTACTTTCCGTCGACGTCCTTCAGCAGAGCGAAGTCCTTGGCGCGGTCGTAGAAGTCTTCCTGCGTGAGCATGCCGTAGTTGATGAATATCTTCAGGTTGTCCCACTTCTCTTCGTACTCCTTGCGGTTTTCGTTGAAGATGCTCTTCAGGCGGTCGGCCACCTTCTTGGTGATGTAGGTCGAGATTTTCTTCACGTTGGCGTCGCTCTGCAGGTAAGAACGGCTGACGTTCAGCGGAATGTCGGGCGAGTCGATGACGCCGTGGAGCAGCGTGAGGAACTCAGGCACGATGCCTTCCACCTGGTCGGTGACGAACACCTGGTTGCAGTAGAGCTGAATCTTGTTCTTCTGTAAGTCGATGTTAGACTGTATGCGCGGGAAATACAGAATGCCCGTGAGGTTGAAGGGGTAGTCTACGTTCAGGTGAATCCAGAACAGGGGCTCGTCCTGCATGGGGTAGAGCGTGCGGTAGAACTCCTTGTAGTCCTCGTCCTTGAGCGTAGAAGGTGTCTTTGTCCAGAGCGGCTCCACATTATTAATAATATTATCCTCCTCGGTGTCTTGCATCTTGCCGTCCTTCCATTCCTGCTTCTTTCCGAAGCTCACGGGCACAGCCATGAACTTGCAGTACTTGTTGAGCAGGTCTTGAATCTTCTGTTTCTCGAGGAATTCCTTGCAGTCGTCGGCAATGTGGAGGATGATGTCGGTACCGCGGTCCTCGCGCTCAGCATCTTCGATGGTGAACTCGGGGCTGCCGTCGCACGTCCAGCGCACGGCCTTGGCGCCTTCTTTATACGAGTGGGTGAGTATTTCCACCTTCTCCGAGACCATGAAGGCCGAGTAGAAGCCCAGTCCGAAGTGGCCGATGATGGCGTTAGCCGAGTCCTTATATTTGTCGAGGAAGTCGGTGACACCCGAGAAAGCTATCTGGTTGATGTACTTGTCAATCTCCTCTTCGGTCATGCCGATGCCTCGGTCGCTGATGGTGAGCGTTTTGGCCTTATCGTCGAGCGCAACGCGTACGGTCAGGTCGCCCAGCTCGCCTTTGAACTCACCGCGGTCGGCCAGTGTCTTCAGTTTCTGCGTGGCATCGACGGCATTCGATATCATTTCGCGCAAGAATATCTCGTGATCGCTGTAGAGAAACTTTTTGATGACGGGGAATATGTTCTCGGTTGTAACCCCGATGTTGCCTTTTTGCATAGTCGTATTGTTTTGTTGTTTCAAGTTTCAGTTATGATTCTTTGTTATGCTCCATTGCAAATTGCGTGCCAAAATGATTCCAATTGTTGAAAAGAATGAAGGATGCATAAAAAAGATTTGATTGTTTTTGCAGTTCAGAAAAAAGTAGTAATTTTGCAGCACTATGCCTCAAACAACTCAGAACACAGGAAAGGGCCGGCGCTCGTCGGCCCCTATCGACAATGCCTACGGCCATCTGCAGCCGCAGGCCACCGACATCGAGCGCGTCGTGCTCGGTGCGTTGATGATAGATAAGGATGCTTTCTCAATCGTAGCCGAGATTATCAATCCGGAAACATTCTACGAACCGCGTCATCAGAAGATTTTCTCGGCCATTCGATCGCTGAACATGGACGACAAGCCCGTGGACTTCATGACTGTCACCGAGGAACTGAAACGCGACGGAGTGTTGGAAGACGTGGGCGGTGTAGCCTATATCATGGAGCTGACGCAGCACGTGGCTTCGTCGGCCCACATAGAATATCATGCCCACATACTGGCGCAGAAGTCACTGATGCGCCAGCTCATTTCCTATACCAGCCGCATTCAGGAAAAGGCTTTCGACGAGACCGTCGACCCCGATCTGCTCATGCAGGAGGCTGAGGGAAGCCTGTTCGAGATTTCGCAGAAGAACATGAAGTCTGACTACACCCACATTGACCCCGTCATCAAGAAGGCCGTTGAGGTGTTGCAGAAGGCTGCCCGCAATACGACGGGCCTGACGGGTGTGCCTACGGGCTATCCGAAACTCGACGACATGACGGCAGGATGGCAGGCAAGCGACCTGGTGATTATTGCCGGACGCCCCGCAATGGGTAAGACGGCCTTTGCCCTTTCGCTGGCAAAGAATATTGCCGTCGACCATCAGGTGCCTATTGCTTTCTTCTCGTTGGAAATGAGTTCCGTACAGCTGGTGTATCGTCTGATGGCTAACGTCTGCGAGGTGAGTGGTAAGAAACTGCTGAATGGTCAGTTGTCGGATGACGAATGGGAACGCTTCGACCGCAATCTGGGCCGACTGGAAGGTGCTCCTATTTATATTGACGACACTCCAGGTGTCTCAATCTTTGAACTGCGTACGAAGGCCCGCCGCCTGGTTCGCGAGAAAGGCGTGAAGATTATCATGATTGACTACCTGCAGCTGATGAACGCCAATGGTATGCGCTTTGGAAGCCGACAGGAAGAAGTGTCGAATATCTCACGTTCGCTGAAGGGTCTGGCCAAGGAACTCGATATTCCAATACTTGCTCTGTCACAGCTGAACCGCGGCGTAGAAAACCGAGAGGGAAATGAGGCTAAGCGTCCGCAACTCAGTGACTTACGTGAGTCTGGTGCCATTGAGCAGGATGCCGATATGGTGTTGTTCGTACATCGTCCTGAGTACTATCGCATCTTCGAGGACGACCACGGCCGCGACCTGCGTGGTATGGCTCAGATCATCATAGCAAAGCATCGTAAGGGAGGCACGGGCGACGTCACTCTGCGCTTTAAGGGCGACTTCACTCGATTTGAGAATCCCGACGAAGAAATGATGCAGCCCATGCCCGATGACCGAGAAGGCGAAATCAAGGGAAGCCGAATGAACAATGGCGACATGCCGTTTGATCCGCAAGCACCCGTTGACTTTTTAGGATAGCCTATGACGACGAACGGCAGTATCTTCCCGAAATCAATCCTTGTGAGCTTCGTTCTGCTCCTGAACTTGGCCGCGCCTGCGTATGGCCAAGCATTGCAGGACTCGCTCAGGCGTGCCATCAATGATCTTGAGTATCATCCTGATTCCGTGGAACTCCGATTGCGGAAGGCTGCCATCAACATGGAATTGCAGCAGTGGCAGATTGCCAAGGATGAATATGACATTGTGTTGAGATTGAGTCCGGAGAATCTGACAGCCCTTTATTTCAGGGCGTATGCCAACGAGCGTTTGCGCCGCTACCAGTTTGCACGGCTCGATTACGAGCATGTGCTGCGCATCGTGCCAGGCCATTTTGAAGCCGAACTGGGACTGGCCCTGCTGAATCAGAAAAGCAAACGCTATACAGAGGCCTACGATTTGCTGAGCATCATGATCAGCCAGCATCCTGATAGTGCCATTGCCTATGCGGCCCGAGCAGAAATAGAAGTAGAGCTTCAACAATATGAACCTGCCGAATATGACTACACGGTGGCTCTATCGAAAGAACCGGAAAACCAGGACTGGCTGTTGGCGCGGGCCAATCTGAGAATCGCGATGAAGCGATATTCCGATGCATTGGACGATCTCGACAGGATGGTGGCACTTGGCACGCCGCGTTCAGCACTCTCTGAGTATTATCGGAAAGTGCTGAAGAAAACTAAAAAGCGGAGATCAAGATAATCTGAAGTATCTTTTTGTAGAAGGGCGTTCTTGGGGCTTTAAGCAAGCGCAAGCGCTACTTCCACCATGCGGCAGAAGGTTGTTTCACGTTCTTTCGAAGTGGTTTCTTCACCTGTAATCAGGTTGTCGGAAATCGTGCAAATAGCCAGAGCCCTGTTGCCCGAGCGGGCTGCATTCATGTAGAGTGCTGCGGCTTCCATCTCAACGGCCAGCACGCCCATCTTGACCCATTTGTCCAATTGGGATTCCTCTGAATAGAACACGTCGGAAGACAGCACGTTGCCAACACGGTAGCGATAGCCGTTCTGTTCGCATTCCTCAACTGCTTGACGCAGAAGGCCGAAATCGGCTATAGGAGCAAACGTCCCGGGCAAGCCGTAGTTGGAGGCATAGTTTGAATTGGTGCAAGCTCCCATGGCGATGACAAGGTCGCCCAACTTCAGATCGGCGTGATAGGAGCCGGCAGAGCCTACGCGGATGATGGTCTTCACTCCGTAGAAATGAAAGAGTTCATAGGTATAAATGGCTATGGAAGGAATACCCATGCCATGGCCCATCATGCTTACGCGCTTGCCTTTGTAGGTGCCGGTGTAGCCGTACATTCCGCGAACGTTGTTGAACTGGCTGCAGTCGGACAGGTATCGTTCAGCCATAAACTTGATGCGCAAGGGGTCGCCAGCCATAATGACGGTTTCGGCAATGTCACCTATTTTGGCGCCAATGTGTGGGGTAGGGGTCAGGTCAGTCATTGTTGTAGATTGTTTATATTATAAAAAAAAGGAGGTTCTTATGAAAGAACTTCCCTATTGAGCATTGTTGAGGTGCGTAGCGGAGTCGAACCGCTCTATTTGGTTTTGCAGACCAACACATAACCGCTTTGTTAACGCACCAATTTCAGATGAGGAAGCCACAGGTTTCCTTTTTGCGGATGCAAAGATAGAACTTTTTATCGGAATGGCCAAATAATTTGTTTACTTTTTCTCAAAACACTCGCATTTTCTTCCTTTTTTTATGTGTTGATGCCGCATTTGCTCACGCAGCGCACAGCCTTTGCAACCATAGCAAGGGTCGTTGGCGCCCTTTATAACCTGATGCAACCTATAGGAAGCGTAGGCAATGGAAAGGGCGACAACGACCGCTATGATGGCATATTGAATCATTCCGATTAATAGGCGAAGAGAGGATAGTTCTTCATGGTTTCGTTTACGCGCTGGCGTACGCTGGCAATCACCTTCTCGTCCTCAGGTGCATTAAGCACTTCTTCGATGAGTTCGGCAATAAGTACCATGAGGTCTTCCTTGGCACCGCGGGTAGTGATAGCGGGAGTGCCCAGACGCAGACCCGATGTCTGGAAGGCTGAGCGCGTGTCGAAGGGAACCATGTTCTTATTCACGGTGATGTCGGCTGCCACAAGTGCGTTTTCAGCCACCTTACCAGTCAGGTCGGGATACTTGGTGCGCAGGTCGACGAGCATGGAATGGTTGTCGGTACCGCCACTGACAATGTGGAAACCACGCTTGATGAGCTCTTCTGCCAAAACGGCTGCGTTCTTCTTCACCTGCAGTGCCCACTGCTTAAACTCTGGTTTCAAAGCCTCGCCAAATGCAACGGCTTTAGCGGCGATGACATGCTCCAGCGGACCACCTTGCTGGCCGGGGAACACTGCTGAGTTCAGAATCTGCGACATCATCTTCACCACACCCTTCGGAGTCTTCAGACCCCATGGATTCTCAAAGTCTTTACCCATCAGGATAATACCGCCACGAGGACCACGCAGGGTCTTATGAGTAGTGGAAGTGACAATGTGAGCGTACTTCACAGGGTTATCGAGCAAGCCGGCTGCGATAAGTCCTGCGGGGTGAGCCATATCGACCATCAGCAGGGCACCTACCTTGTCGGCAATCTCGCGCATGCGCTTATAGTCCCATTCGCGGCTGTAGGCAGAGCCGCCGCCAATAATCAGTTTAGGCTTGTGCTCCAATGCCAGCTGTTCCATCTCGTCGTAGTCAACTCTTCCTGTCTCACGATTCAGGTTGTAGCCGACAGGATTGTATAGAATACCGCTGGTGTTGACGCGAGAACCGTGCGACAGGTGACCGCCGTGATCAAGGTTCATACCCATGAATGTGTCGCCGGGTTTCAGTACTGCCAGCAGCACGGCAGCGTTGGCCTGTGCACCAGAGTGAGGCTGTACGTTGGCATATTCTGCATCAAACAACTTGCATACACGCTCAATAGCAATGTTTTCGACCTCGTCAACAACCTGGCAACCACCATAGTATCGTTTGCCAGGATAGCCTTCGGCGTATTTGTTTGTAAGATAGGACCCCATTGCTTCCATCACTTCGTCGCTAACGAAATTCTCGGAGGCGATGAGCTCCATTCCCTTCAACTGACGCTGATGTTCTTTCTCAATCAGCTCAAAAATTACATTGTCTCTTTCCATAGGAATTGTTATTTAAGATTTAAATAGATAAATGATTAACTACTTAGCAAAGCTTGACACGGCTCATCTCTTGCTCCATGTCACAATAATGGCATTTGCAGATGCCGCGGTCTTTGTCGACAACATGGAAAATCGTCTTCATCGGCTCGTTATTGGTGATGCAGACAGGATTGTTACACTTGACGATGCCATGCAACTCGTCAGGCGTGTCGACAGTTTTCTTCTCTACAACCTCGTAGTCGCGGATGATGTTGAGCACCACCTTGGGTGCAACGACGGAAAGCCTGGATATCTCTTCGTCGGTGAAGAACTTGTCTGACACCTTGATGATGCCCTTTTTCCCCACTTTCTCTGAAGCATAGTTGTTGCCTATGGTCGTAAGATTGGTAGATTCGAGCAAACCTAACAACTGTGCCACCTGAAAGGTCTTTTGGGCGGGGATATGGTCAATCACGGTTCCGTTCTCAATGGCGGCAACGAGACGTTCTTTTTTCTTATCCATATTTTGTAAGTGATACTTTGTGATTCAAAACTAAGTATATCAAATATGCATCAGCCGATGATGGTTTTGTCGGCCTTGATGTCTTCCAAAGAAATGCCGAGGCAGTAACAGAAGATGGCTTCACGAGCATAGAGACCATTTTGGGCCTGCTGGATGTAGTAGGCATGTGGGTTGTCGTCTACATCGTATGCGATTTCATTGACTCGGGGTAGGGGATGAAGGATGCGCATGTTGTTCTTCACGTTTCCCAACATGTCGTTTTTCAGAATGTAGACATTCTTCACGCGCTCATATTCCATCAGGTCGGAGAAACGCTCTTTTTGTACGCGTGTCATATAAATAATGTCGGCGTCGGCAATCACTTTCTCATTGAAGGCGGTATGCTCCTGATACTTGATGTTCTGCTCGCGGCAGTACACCTTGTATTCATTGGGCATGGCCAGCTCTTTCGGTGCAACGAAATGGAAAGTAGGATTGAAATGGCGCATGGCCATCAGTAATGAATGGACGGTTCTGCCGTATTTTAAGTCGCCGACCAGGTAGATGTTCAGATTCTCCAGCGTTCCCTGAGTCTTATAGATGGAGTATAGGTCGAGCATGGTTTGCGAAGGATGTTGGTGAGAGCCGTCTCCAGCGTTGATGATGGGTATCGGGGCCACTTCGCTTGCATATTGGGCCGCTCCTTCCAGTTTATGACGCATGGCAATGACATCGGCATAGTTGCTCACCATCAGAATCGTGTCCTTCAGTGTCTCGCCCTTGGCGACGCTTGACGCCTTGGCGTCGGAAAAACCAATAACGCGTGCCCCCAGTCGGTTGGCGGCAGTTTCAAAACTCAAGCGGGTACGTGTGGACGGTTCATAAAAAAGTGTGGCAACAACCTTTCCCTTCAGGAGTTCCCTGTTGGGATGTTTCTCAAACTCGCTGGCCATTTCGATGAGATACATAATCTTCTCCCTCGAGAGGTCGGCAATCGTCACAAAATTATGTTTTTCCATTTCTTTTTGGGTTGAAAGTTCATTTTCGACCGCTAAGTTACGCATATTTTTTTGAAATATGCTGATTATTAAAAAGAAAATTCGTATTTTTGCAGAAATTTAGTTTTTCATTGCAATGAGAAGAGCATTTATCCGCTTTCTATGGAAAGCTTTACTGGGTATCATCGCACTGGTGGTTGCCTCTTTTGCAGCCATCTGGTTTGGACTGATTGGCTACATGCCCGATATTGAGGAATTGCAGAACCCGATCAGTCGCTCGGCCACGCAAGTGTTCTCTGCCGACGGACAAGTCATTGGTACTTGGAACTACAATCGTGAGAACCGAATCCTCGTGTCATACAACAATCTCTCACCTCATCTGGTGCATGCCTTGGTTGCCACGGAGGATGAGCGTTTCTACGAGCATTCGGGTATTGATTTCATTGCACTTGGACGTGCCATCGTGAAACGTGGCATTCTTGGACAGGCAAGCGCCGGCGGTGGTTCAACTATCACACAGCAGTTGGCTAAGCAGCTATATTCCGAGACAGCTCATTCCAAGTTGGAACGATTGCTCCAGAAACCTATTGAATGGGTTATTGCTGTGAAGTTGGAACGTAATTATACAAAGGAGGAAATCATTTCGCTCTATCTGAATTATTTTGACTTCCTACATAATGCCGTTGGTATCAAGACTGCCGCTAATACATATTTTAATAAGGAGCCGCGCGATCTGACGCTTGAGGAATCGGCTACGTTGATAGGCCTTTGTAAGAACCCCTCGCTTTTCAACCCTGTTCGTTATCCTGACAGGTGCCGTGATCGCCGCAATGTGGTGCTTTCACAGATGCAGAAGGCAGGCTACTTGTCGAAAGCTGAATGTGCAGAGTCAAGTGAGAAACCTCTTGTCTTGGACTTCCATCGTACGGATCACAAAGATGGAACTGCACCTTATTTCCGCGAGTTCCTTCGTCAATATATGATGGCAAAGCGGCCTGCATTAAGCGACTATCCCTCGTGGAACAAGAATCAATATTTTCTTGATTCCATTGCTTGGCAGACAGATCCGCTTTACGGCTGGTGCAACAAAAACCATCGTAAGGATGGAAAACCCTACAATCTGTATACAGACGGACTGAAGGTTTACACGACGATAGATACACGAATGCAGCAATATGCAGAAGAGGCTGTCTATCAGCATGTGGTAAAATTCCTGCAACCGGCATTTGACAAGGCTATGCGCTCGAAGCCGAATGCTCCGTTCACCAGTGAACTGACACCAGCTCAGGTACGTCAGATCCTGAATCGTTCCATGCTTCAGAGCGAGCGTTATCGCACGATGAAAGCTGCAGGATTCTCTGACGAGGAAATTCGCGCTGCTTTCAATAAAAAGATTGACATGACTATCTTCAGCTATCATGGTGATATTGATACGCTGATGTCGCCCATGGATTCCATTCGCTATTACAAGTCGTTCCTACGTTCTGGTTTTATGAGCATGGATCCCAAGACAGGTCATGTGAAAGCCTATGTGGGTGGTGTCGATTTCACTCATTTCATGTATGACATGGTAATGACGGGACGTCGTCAGGTGGGGTCAACCATTAAGCCTTATCTCTATTCATTGGCCATGGAGAATGGTTTCTCGCCTTGCGACTATGCCCCCAACGTGCAACGCACCTATATGGTGGCAGGAAAGCCTTGGACACCCAGAAACGCTTCTCGCAGCCGTTACGGACAAATGGTTTCGTTGAAGTGGGGACTGGCCCAGTCTAACAACTGGATTTCTGCTTATCTGATGAGTAAGCTGAACCCGCAGCAGTTTGTCAACTTGTTGCATGAGTATGGCATCAATAACCCTGACATTCATGCCTCCATGGCATTGTGTCTCGGCCCTTGCGAAGTTTCTGTCGGCGAGATGGTCAGCGCCTACACTACGTTTGCCAATCATGGCATCCGCACGGCTCCAATGTTTGTCTCGCGCATTGAGGATAACGAGGGCAACCTGATAGTTCAGTTCCAATCGCGAATGAACGAAGTCATCAGTGCCGAGAGTGCCAACAAGATGCTCGTCCTGTTGCAAGCAGTTGTCAACGAGGGTACGGCAGGACGTATTCGTCATCGCTACAACATTGAGGGCGAAATTGGCGGAAAGACTGGTACCACCAACCGCAACTCCGATGCATGGTTCATGGGCCTTACCCCGCAGTTGGTCAGTGGTTGCTGGGTTGGCGGTGAGGACCGCGACATTCACTTCGACTCGATGTCGATGGGTCAGGGTGCTACGATGGCATTGCCTATCTGGGCATATTACATGAAGAAAATATATGCTGACAAGACATTAGGCTATTCACCAGATGTGAAGTTTGATGTGCCGGAGGACTATAACCCATGTTCCAGCGAGATGGGATCAGACGTCGATGAGTTTGGTATCGACGAAGTATTTGAATAGGTTCACATCGTTCGCAAATAATAAAGCACCTGAATCGCTGCCGATTCAGGTGCTTTTCTTTTATATCTCTGACTCACAATGCTTAGGAATTCATTGAAAGCAGGAATTCTTCGTTGTCAAGGGTTGACGACATACGCTCATGAATTGTATTCATAGCCTCAATGGGATTCATGTCGGCAATATACTTGCGCAGGATCCACATGCGGTCGAGCGTGGTCTTGTCTTGCAGCAGGTCGTCGCGACGCGTGCTACTCTGGACAAGGTTCACAGACGGGAAGATGCGCTTGTTAGACAATGAGCGGTCGAGCACGAGCTCCATGTTACCAGTTCCCTTGAACTCCTCGAAGATTACTTCATCCATCTTTGAGCCGGTATCAATCAGTGCGGTAGCAACAATGGTGAGCGAGCCGCCTCCCTCAATGTTGCGGGCTGCGCCAAAGAAACGTTTAGGTTTCTGCAGGGCGTTGGCATCAACACCACCAGTGAGCACCTTGCCGCTGGCAGGAGCAACGGTGTTGTATGCGCGGGCAAGGCGAGTGATACTGTCAAGGAAAATCACAACATCATGGCCGCATTCCACCATACGCTTTGCTTTCTCCAACACGATGGCGGCAATCTTCACATGACGCTCGGCTGGCTCGTCGAATGTTGAGGCAATGACCTCGGCATTGACCGTTCGAGCCATATCGGTCACCTCTTCAGGGCGCTCGTCGATGAGCAACATCATGAGGTAGGCTTCAGGATGGTTGGCAGCAATGGCGTTGGCAATGTCCTTCATCAGGATTGTCTTACCAGTCTTTGGCTGAGCCACGATAAGTGCGCGCTGGCCTTTACCAATAGGGGCGAACAGGTCTACGATGCGGGTAGAGAGGTTTGTGGTGGCTTTGTCACCGCAAAGCGTATACTTCTCTTCCGGGAACAGCGGCGTGAGGTGTTCGAAAGGCATGCGGTCGCGAATGGCCGAAGGCTCACGGCCGTTGATTTTGCTGATGCCAGTGAGCGGGAAGTACTTTTCGCCTTCGCGGGGAGGACGAACTGTACTTTCAACTACATCACCCGTCTTCAACCCATATCGCTTGATCTGGTTAGTTGAAACGTATACATCGTCGGGTGACGAAAGGTAGTTGTAGTCGCTGGAGCGAAGGAATCCGTAGCCATCAGGCATGATCTCAAGGACGCCATTGGCCTTGATGAGGTCTTCGAAGTCGTAAGGACCATCGCCGTTTTCCATTTCCTGAGAGTTCATCTGGCCGTCGGCTTGCAAATTCATCATATCCATGCCAGAAGGCTGGCCCATATATGCAGGCGTGATAGGATTGTCGAACATATCGTATGTGGGTACGGCCCCATGATCCTCAATGGGCAGGTCGAAGACCGTGATGAAGTCTGTTCCGTCGCCCGGATCGCCTTCCCAAACGCCGTCAACTTGCTCTTGTTCGCTGTACGGAGCATTGTTCTGCTCGTTGTGGGCATTCACTTTTGCCTTCAAACGGGCCAAAAGGTCGCTGCTGTCATCGGCGGCATCGTCGTCGTCAGCATTGCCTTGTGCAAACATGGCTTCCGGCACAATGTCGTCTTCACCTTCTTCTTTCTGCTCAGCCATTTGAGCCTTGAGGGCCTCAATAGTGGCAATCAGTTCCTGTTCGCGCTTCGATTTGCGGCCACGATGATTCGAAAGGGTTTTCAGTTCCTCTTCCAATTGGGCGAGCAATTCTTCGTTGGAAACAACTTCTTCCCCTTCTTGTTGTGATGCCTGAGTGGGCTCCGTAGAAGGTTCTCCAGCCTCGGGTTCAGCAGCAGCTTCTGCCACTGCGTCTGTTGTCTCTGCTACAACGTCTGCATCCTTTTCTTCTGTAGGCTCTGCTGCCATTTCCTCTGTTGCCATGGACACTTCCTCTGCCTGTTGTGGTTTTTCGGCATCCTCAGTGACATCTTTAAATAGGGGAGCAGGTTCGTTGGCTGCCACCTTATTCTTTTTCATGTCAAGATTCTCACCATCTTTTCCATTGACAGTATATACGTGGTCGGTGTCCTTTTTCAGAATACGCGTACGCTTTCTCTTCTGGCCGAGAGGATTCTTCACTGCTTCTGCCGAAGCCTGTTTCTCCAGAATATCGTAGACCAAGCTTTCCTTGTCGCTGATGCTCGCATCGGCGCCCAATTCATTGGCGATATCAACGAGTTCAGCAAAATCTTTCGCTAATAAGTCGTCTTTGTAATACATGGGTATAATAAACTCTGATTTTATGATTTTCAATAATGATGATTGGAAATAATGAAAGCGCTACAAGAACTGTAACACTTGTTTCTTTCAAAATCGAATGCAAAGGTACTATATTTTGGATAAAAAGACGAATGATGGCTCAGTTTTTGGCTTTTGGTTAACAATAATTAATAAATAAGAAAGGCCTGCACTAAGAAGTGCAAGCCTTTCCTTATAATGTGTATGGTAATCGTCTGCGGATTACTCGCCCTTTTCGAGCTTAGCCTTCAGTTCAGCCAGTGCGTCGAGGTCGCCAAGCGTGGTGCTGGCAGCAACGTTCTGGATGGTGGGAGCGGCTTCCTTCTTAGGAGCAGCCTTGCGGGGAGCGGCCTTCTTCACGTCGTCCTTACCCTCTTCGAAAGTACGGCTGTGAGAGAGGATGATGCGCTTGGTCTCCTTCACGAACTCAATCACCTTGAACTCGAGCTCCTCACCCGTCTGAGCCTGTGTGCCATCGGCCTTCACGAGGTGCTTCGGAGTGGCAAAGCCCTCACCGCCCTCGTTGAGCGTGATCACGGCACCCTTGTCCATCATCTCGGTAATCTTACCAGTGTGGACGCTGCCAGGAGTGTAGAGAGTCTCGTAGGTATCCCAAGGATTGTCCTCAAGCTGCTTGTGGCCAAGGCTCAGACGACGGTTCTCCTTGTCGATCTCGAGCACGACAACGTCGATGTCGGCACCCTGCTGAGTGAACTCAGAGGGATGCTTCACCTTCTTCGTCCAAGAGAGGTCGCTGATGTGGATAAGACCGTCGACACCCTCTTCGAGCTCAACGAAGATACCGAAGTTGGTGAAGTTGCGAACCTTGGCAGTGTGCTTCGAACCAACAGGATACTTGGTCTCGATAGCCTCCCACGGATCTTCCTTCAGCTGCTTGATGCCGAGCGACATCTTGCGCTCCTCGCGGTCGAGAGTCAGGATGACAGCCTCCACCTCGTCGCCCACGTGCAGGAACTCCTGAGCGCTGCGCAGGTGCTGGCTCCAAGACATTTCGCTGACGTGAATCAGACCTTCAACACCCGGAGCAATCTCAACGAATGCACCGTAGTCAGCAATCACGACAACCTTACCCTTCACGTGGTCGCCCACCTTCAGTTCGCTGTCGAGAGCATCCCAAGGATGCGGAGTGAGCTGCTTCAGACCGAGAGCAATGCGCTTCTTCTCGTCGTCGAAGTCGAGGATGACGACATTGATCTTCTGGTCGAGGGCAACAACCTCGTGCGGATCGCTTACGCGGCCCCAAGACAGATCGGTGATGTGGATGAGTCCGTCAACACCGCCCAGGTCAACGAATACACCGTAAGAAGTGATGTTCTTGACGGTACCCTCGAGGATCTGGCCCTTCTCGAGCTTCGAGATAATCTCGCGCTTCTGAGCTTCGAGCTCGGCCTCGATGAGAGCCTTGTGGCTGACAACAACGTTGCGGAACTCCTGGTTGATCTTCACAATCTTGAACTCCATCGTCTTGCCTACGAATACGTCGTAGTCGCGGATGGGGTGAACGTCAATCTGGCTGCCGGGCAGGAATGCCTCGATGCCAAATACGTCCACAATCATACCGCCCTTCGTGCGGCACTTGATGTAGCCAGTGACGACCTCTTCATTGTCGAGAGCAGCGTTCACACGCTCCCAGCTCTTCGACATGCGGGCCTTCTTGTGCGAAAGAACAAGCTGGCCCTTCTTGTCCTCTGCATTTTCTACGTACACCTCTACGATGTCACCAACCTTCAGGTCGGGATTGTAGCGGAATTCTGAAGCGGGGATGATACCGTCGCTCTTGTAGCCAATGTTCACGATAACTTCCTTCTTGTCTACGGAAGTCACCTTACCATCGACGACCTGGTGATCGGCTACCTTGTTGAGTGTTTCGTCGTAAGCTTTTTGAAGCTCATCGCGGCTTACGCCTGCGGTCGAACCGTTTTCAAATTCTTCCCAATTGAAGTCCTGCAGCGGTTCAATGTTTTTTAGATTTGACATAAATGTTAATTAAAAAGTTTTAAACTAATAAAGTTAGACTTTATGTGAATTTTAAAAATCGGGTGCAAAATTACATAAAATATTTTTCTTATTTATATAATAAGGTGACGGAATCGGCGGATTTATGAATTATTCACATTTTTTAGGCAAAGTTGTTCGTCCAAGCGGCCTCTTTTTACGTTGTTGTACGGCTTTCTTTGTGTTATTATGCTATTTTCTTTCCTACGTAAACAGCCGTTCCTTTGTGTCTGCCTCGGTGTTCCGTTGTGTGTACTACGGTGTTCCACAGTGTGTACCACGGCCAGGTAATGTGTTTACCTCGGCGTGGTAATGTGTTTACCACGGCCTGGTACATGGTGTACCAGCGCGTGGTACATGGTTTACCAGGCCTTGGTAATCGGATTACCAGCGCGTGGTAAATAGTTGGTAATGTGGCTATGGGCTGTCTGGCTCACAGCTTATATATAGAATAAGGTGTAGTGGGGAGTGTTCAGGTGGTGGCAGTTTCGTTGCTTTCCTCTGCTCGCAGGATGACGCTCGTGGCTCCTATGGTGAAAAGGGTGCCGTCGCTGATGACGCGTCGTTCGCGGTCGCCAAGTATCTGATTGTCGACGAAGGTGCCGGTGTTGCTGGGTCCGTCGCGCAGGGTGTACTTCAGCAGTCCTTTCTTGTCGCGGCTGACGTTGATGACGCAGTGGGTGATGTCGATGCTGGGATCGACGGTTTCAATCGGGCAGTTGACGCGGCTGTCCTTCTGGTAACGGCCTATGATGTTGTCGCCCATGCGTAGGGGAATGACTTGCTTGAAGTGGAACACGTTTTCGATGACTACGATGGAGCCGCATCCCAGTTCGTTGGCTTGCTCGTCGGGATTGCTTTCTTCGCGTTGCGACTTGCGCAATTTCGACACACCAATGCGAATGCCAAACTGCTTGCCGCAGTTAGCGCATTGAAAGACGAGCGATTGTCCTGCTTCATAGTTGGAGTCGTCGAAGATGGTGAACTGGTCGCATTTGGGGCATCGTACGCGTTTCATAGTAGAAAATGCTTGGAATGATGTGTTAATGATGTGGCGGAAAACTTCATGGTTTCACTTTCATGACCCAGCCTTCAGCAAATTCGGAAGACTTGCTTCGCAGGGGGCGAAGGGCGTTGTAGGCCTCGCTTTCGCTGGCGAAGCGGCCGTAGATGACACGGGTGTTCTTGCCTGCAAGCAGTACTTCTGCCAGGGAGAAACCGTCTTTGTGGAGCTGCTCGACATAGTAGTCTGCGTTTTTCTTGCTCACCTGCGATGCCAGCACGATGGTGAAGTAGTCTTCAACCACAGGCGCTTCTTCTTTTTCCTTGGCGACGGGTGTGCTTGTGACGGCCTTTGCCGGCTGCGGTACCACGGCCTTTGGCTTGCCTGTTGTGACATTCTTGGGCATCATGTGCTGCATGATTTCGGAACTGGCTTGCAGCTGCTGAGCCGACTGGTGGGCGTCGTTGCTGAACTGAGAGGGGAAAAGCCACAATACTAGCACGGCAATGCAGGCTGCTGCGATGTTCCGCAGGGTGCTCACCTTGATGGAAATGGTGGCAGCCGAAGGTCTTTCGTCTTCAGCTTCTTTGACTTCCGTCTGCTCTTCTTGCTGTGGTTGCTCGGTGAGAGGCACTATCGTCGCCGTCTGTCGGGCCAGCGGTTGCATCTCGAAAGAACTGAGCGCGTAGAGTGAAGGCGTGAGAATGCCTGCTTCGCAAGGAGTGAACTCGTAGTTGCCGTCGTCGTTCAGGTAGATGGTGCCCAGGTCGTTCAGCTCGTAGGAGCCGTTCTCGTTGAGGTGCTGCTTCAGCTCGCTCACTTCACCTGCAATACGTCTCAGTGCTTCAGGATAGCTGATATCGTAGGCTTCGATGTAAGATTGGGCCAGCAGAGAGTCGTTGAGCCGCAGTTGCGGATTGAAACCCAGCGTGCGCAGAGGGGGCAGGAAGAGGCTTTCGTCTTCCTCGTAGTGCGCCTCTATGTGGTGAGCCATGAAGCCACCAAAGTCAGGAACAATGACACAGTCATTGCTCAGAAGCAGGATTTCTATATGTCTCTCTATTTGAATCACGTTTGCAAAGGTACAAAAAAAGATGAAAGACAGTAGATGAAAGAGGGAAGTTTTTTCCTCATTTAACAAAAATTCATATACCCGGAAAAAAAGAACGAGGCGTTCGTCGGCTTGTTTGAAGTTTTTTTTGTATCTTTGCAAATTGAATGAAAAGAAGCGATTAGAACGCAATTAACTATGGAATATATAAAAACTGCAATAGAAGGAGTCTATGTGATTGAGCCAAAGGTGTTTGAGGATGCCCGAGGCTACTTCTTCGAGGCTTGGAAACAAGGGGAGTTTGTCGCAAATATCGGTAAGGTGGACTTTGTGCAGGACAATGAGTCGAAGTCGTCGTTCGGTGTGTTGCGCGGCTTGCACTATCAGCGTGGCGAGTTTTCTCAGGCCAAACTGGTGAGGGTCATCAGTGGCCGCGTGCTTGATGTGGCTGTCGATCTTCGTCGCAATTCGTCTACCTTTGGCCAACACGTCATGGTGGAACTGAGCGGCGAGAACAAGCGCCAGTTCTTTATTCCCCGCGGTTTTGCTCATGGTTTTCTGGTACTGAGCGATGAGGCTATCTTTACCTATAAGGTCGACAACGCCTATGCCCCTCAAGCCGAAGCCTCCATTCTTTGGAATGACGAGCAGCTGTCAATCGATTGGCCGTTAGGGGAAGATCAATTGTTGCTGAGCGAAAAAGATAAGAAGGCAAAGCCTTTCAGTGAGGCGGAGTACTTCTAAGGATAAATACTTGATTGATAATAGATTAACAACCAATGAATATAGCGATTGTTGGAACGGGATATGTAGGACTGGTGTCGGGCGCATGCTTTGCCGATACGGGTGCCAACGTGACTTGTGTCGATGTCGATGCTGCCAAGATTGAACGACTTATGAAGGGTGATATTCCCATTTATGAGCCAGGATTGGAAGATTTGGTGGTGAAGAATGTGCGTGCAGGTCGTTTGAAGTTTACCACTTCGTTGGCAGAGGTGCTCAACGAACAGCAGATAGTCTTCTCTGCTGTAGGCACTCCTCCTGATGAAGACGGATCGGCCGACTTGAAGTACGTGCTGCAAGTGGCCGAGACTATCGGTCGCCACCTTAATAAATATATGGTGGTAGTGACAAAGAGTACGGTTCCCGTCGGTACGGCTCAGAAAGTGAACGATGCTATTCAGCGTGAACTTGACAAGCGTGGAGTCGACGTGAAGTTTGACGTGGCCAGCAATCCTGAATTTCTGAAAGAAGGCAATGCCATTAAAGACTTCATGAGTCCTGACCGCGTGGTGGTGGGTGTAGATAGCGAACGTGCCCGCAAACTGCTCTCGCGTCTCTACAAGCCATTCATGATGAACAATTTCCGCGTGATTTTCATGGATGTGCCCAGTGCTGAGATGACGAAGTATGCTGCCAACTCGATGCTTGCAACGCGTATCTCGTTCATGAACGACATTGCCAACCTGTGCGAACTGGTGGGCGCCGACGTGAACATGGTGCGTCAGGGCATCGGCAGCGATACACGCATTGGCAGGAAGTTTCTCTATCCCGGTTGTGGCTACGGTGGCTCTTGCTTCCCTAAAGACGTGAAGGCACTCATCAAAACCGCCGACCAGAATGGCTATTCGATGGAGGTGCTGAAGGCTGTGGAGCGTGTGAATGCCCATCAAAAGAGCATTCTTTTCGAGAAACTGCAGCGCGCATTCGAGGGCGAATCGCTGAAAGGCAAGACGATTACGCTCTGGGGCCTTTCCTTCAAACCCGAAACCGACGATATGCGCGAAGCCACTTCACTCGTGATGATCGACCTGTTGCTGAAGGCTGGCTGCACCGTTCGTGTGTACGACCCGGTGGCTATGGACGAATGCCGTCGCCGTTTGGGTGATGCTGTTGTGTATTGTCGCGATATGTATGACGCAGTACTGAATGCTGACGCCTTGCTCTTGCTGACAGAGTGGAAGGAGTTCCGTCTGCCAAGTTGGGAAGTAGTGGGCAAAGCCATGCGCCGTCGGCTGGTTATTGATGGGCGCAACATCTTCGACCATGCGGAATTGGAAGAAGCCGAGTTTGAATACCATTGTATCGGTAAACGATAAGTATTGTGATGAGATTTATTCATAATAGAGAGAAAGGAAGAGACTACGCTCGTGCGTTCCTGCCGTTGCTGGTGGGAATGGCTATCGTTTTGGGATCGTGTGGTCGTGAGAAGGCATCTTCGGCTGCTTCTGCTGACGTGCAGGAGGACATGCGTGCCAAGCAGATGCTTCAGGGTGTATGGTTGAACGCCGACGACGATGAGCCCGTCTTCCGCATAGTGGGCGACACCATATTTTTCCCTGATTCCACCAGTCTGCCCACTCTTTTCCAGGTGTTTGGAGATACGCTAGTGATGCATGGGGCCAGCGATGTCAGATATGCCATCGTAAGGCAGGCTCCCCATCTCTTTGAGTTCCGCAATCAGGCAGGTGACGTCGTGAAACTTGTGAAAAGTGACGACACGGATGATGCAACACTCTTTGAGAAGTCGGCTCCAGTGGCTATCAATCAGAACCTGCTCATCAAGCGCGACACAATCTTTATGAGCCAGGGCAAGCGCTACCATTGTTATGTGCAGGTGAACCCTACAACCTATAAGGTTATCAAGACGACCTACAACGACGAAGGAGTGTCGGTGGGTAACGTGTACTATGACAACATCATCAACCTGGCTGTTTTTCAAGGTGCTCAGAAATTGTTCTCAAGCGATTTCCATAAGAATGACTTTGCAAAGCACGTGCCTGCTGAGGTGTTGAAACAAAGTATCTTGAGTGACATGCTGTTTAGTCATGTCGATGAGGAGGGCATTCATTACAGCGCTCTCATCTGCGAGCCGGATTCGCCAAGCAGTTATGCTGTTGACGTGCTCATTTCCTACAACGGCAAAATCACTTTCAAGAATAATAAAGAATAGCCTTTCCGGTGGAAAGGCTATTCCCTTTATAGTGATTTGTATGTTTCCAGAGAGGAGCTTAGAACTCGCTGGTGAAGTGGAAACGGATGTGCTCGAAATCTTGCTGAGCCATTGATAGCACGTAGCCAGAGTCGGCCAGGAACACATCTCGGCCTTCCCGGTCCTTGGCCATATACTGATACTTGCGCTTCTTGAAGGCATCGAGTTCCTTCTCGTCGTCGGCTTCCACCCAGCATGCTTTATACAGATGCACGGGTTCCCAACGGCATTTGGCATTGTACTCGTTCTCCAGGCGATATTGGATGACTTCAAACTGCAGCTGTCCGACGGTTCCGATAATCTTTCGATTGTTGAACTGATTGACGAACAATTGAGCGACACCTTCATCCATCAGCTGATTGATACCCTTCTCGAGCTGCTTTGACTTCATGGGATCGTCGTTCTCGATATACTTGAACATTTCGGGTGAGAACGAAGGCAACCCGCGGAAGTGGAGCGGTTCACCTTCTGTCAGCGTGTCGCCTATCTTGAAGGTGCCGTTGTCTGGCAGACCTACGATATCGCCCGCCCATGCTTCGTCGATGGTAGACTTGCGTTGGGCCATGAACTGGGTGGGGGAGGAGAAACGCAGCGTCTTTCCCTGACGTACGTGCAGATAGGGCTGGTTGCGCATGAACTTGCCCGAGCACACCTTGCAGAATGCAATACACGAACGATGGTTGGGGTCGATATTGGCCGTAATTTTGAAAATGAATCCGGTGAACTTCTGCTCATTGGGATCCACCAAACGCTCTTCAGCCTTTGTCGGGCGAGGGGAGGGGGCAATCTCGACGAAGCAATTCAGCAATTCCTGCACACCAAAATTGTTCAGGGCAGAGCCAAAGAAAACTGGGGCTACTTCTGCCGAGCGATAAGTCTCTACTTCAAATTCTGGATAGACGCCATCAACCAGTTCGAGGTCATCACGCAATTGCTGTGCATCCTTTTCACCTACTTGGTCGTCGAGCTGTGAACTTTCGATGTCAACCTCTATCTTTTCCGTGACACGCTGCTTGTCTGGTGTGAAAAGATCGAGTTTCTGCTCATAGATGTTGTAGACGCCTTTGAACTTGGCACCTTGGTTAATGGGCCAGGACAAAGGGCGCACTTTGATTTTCAGTTCCTGTTCGAGTTCGTCGAGCAAGTCGAAAGGATCGCGGCCTTCGCGGTCCATCTTGTTGATGAAGATAATGACAGGTGTCTGGCGCATGCGACAAACTTCCATCAGTTTGCGTGTCTGAGTCTCAACACCCTTGGCTCCGTCGACGACAATGATTGCTGAGTCGACGGCTGTCAGCGTTCGATAGGTATCCTCGGCAAAATCTTGGTGGCCAGGGGTGTCAAGGATGTTCACCTTGTACTCGATGTCAGAGCCCTCAGGGGTATAGTCGAATTCCATGACTGAGGTCGACACAGAGATACCACGCTGCTTTTCAATGTCCATCCAGTCACTGGTTGCAGTCTTCTTGATTTTGTTGCTTTTCACTGCGCCAGCCACCTGTATCTGTCCGCCGAAGAGCAGAAACTTCTCAGTCAGTGTGGTCTTACCAGCATCAGGGTGCGATATGATGGCAAAAGTTCTTCTTCTTTCTATTTCAGGATTCATATATATAATAATACTTTTTTATTACTCTTCAATCATTTTGGCTATACATTCGGCCAACGACTCTTCCCAATAGGGAATCTCGATGCCATAGGTCTGCTTGATTTTCGTCTTGTCGAGAACGGAGTAGGGGGGGCGCTTGGCAGCAGTTGGATATTCACTTGTGTGGAGTGGACGTACGTGGCAATGATCAATGCCTGCCAACCTATGAATGGCTTTTGTGAAATCGTACCATGAGATTACACCCTCATTGGAGAAATGATAGATACCTGGTACAATCCCTTTGCGGATGGCAGTCATGATGGCTGATGCGAGATCGCGGGCATAGGTGGGGGTGCCAATCTGATCGAAGATTACGCCCAATTGTTCCTTCTCACGCCCCAAGCGGATCATAGTCTTTACGAAGTTGTTGCCAAAAGTACTGTAAAGCCAGGCTGTGCGGATGACCATAGAACGGCGGCACAGTTTCATTACGTTAAATTCTCCAACAAGTTTCGTTCGTCCATATACGCTGTTCGGACAAGTATCGTCGTCTTCATGGTAGGGCGTATGATGGGTACCATCAAAAACATAATCGGTAGAAATCTGAACCATCCATCCCCCACGCTTCTCTATAGCAGCGGCAAGATAGGCTGGAGCCTCAGCATTCAGCAACGTGCAAAGCTCTTCGTTGGCTTCGGCTTTGTCAACAGCTGTGTAGGCCGCGCAATTCACGATGCCGTCGATGTGATGTTCAGCGACATAACTTTCGATAGCTTCAACGCTTGTGATATCCAGTTCTGCAATATCTGTATTATAATAGCAGTTGTCTGAATCGTTTTTTTGAAGGAGCTGCATTTCGTTGCCGAGTTGGCCGTTGCATCCTGTTATGAGAATATTCATAGTTTACCTTTATTTAGGGGTCACTCTAATTCCAAACCTTCTTCCTTGTCTTTCTTATAATAATCGGAAAGCATGCCCAACAAGGTAGTGATTTCTTGTATGGCATGCGATGTGTTGGGTGTTATCTCCTTGTTCTGCAAACGCAGCATCATGGTGCCGTAAAGAGCATCGAGGCAGGTCTCAATTTCATTTTTGTCCTTTCCACTACGATTGCGCAATTCAACGATGAAGGGCAATACCTTGTAATATTGTGATGTGTAGAACGGAAATTTAGTGCTTTGAAGCAGTTGTGCATGGAGTTCAGAAAGTTGCTGAAGTACCACCTGATTGACTTGCAAATGGCCACTTTGGCGCTTCCCCTCCTGATTCATCATAGTAACCAAGTCACCATACCAATCGGTCATGTCTTCAAGCTGTTCGTCGGAATAGTCAAAGCGGGAAATGTATTCTTTTCTGATGCGCGAAAGCGAGCAGTCGTAGGCACGGATGATATCCTCAACCTGCCACATGTAGAGCAAGTATTCTACAATGTTCTTTTGACGTAAATCTTGTGCAATAAACACGGTTGTTTCTTTCTGTTATGATGATTAAAAATATGTTGCAAATAGAGCGGCGTTGGCGCGCGTCGTCAGAAGAATCTCAGAAGGTTAGTGGTAGTGCCAAGCAACATAATGATACTTCCTATCATCACGGCAACACCAATAACCTGATTGATAATCTTGATGCCTTGTTCGTCGAATTTCAGTCTTATCTTATCGACCAGCCAAGTGAGTCCCCACCACCACAACAGCGCACCACCAACAATACTCATGAAGCCTACAATCATTTCAAAAGGATGGTCGGGGAGCACAAAGGCAAATTGTGCATAGAGTGCCATGAAGAGGAATACAATAAGAGGATTGCTGAGAGTTACCAGGAATGCAGTAATGGCGTTGTAGGCCAAAGTGCCTTTATCATTACTGGAATGATGCATGTTTTTGGTGGGGTCGGTTCTGTAGGTATACCATCCGAAAGCCATCAGCATCAGGCTACCGATGATTTGCAGATAAAACTTTGTCTGAGCATTGTTGACAAAATCCATGACAAAGGCCATACCGAAACCTGTAATGGCAGCATAGATGATATCGCTGGCAGCAGCTCCGACACCAGTAACAAATCCATACCAGCGGCCTTTCTTCAGCGTACGCTGAACACAAAGGACACCAACAGGCCCCATCGGAGCAGAAGCAATCATGCCGATGAGCATTCCCTTGAATATAAAATCCAAGATGTTTATGGGTATATGGAATGGCATAACGAGTGCAAAGGTACAAATAAATTTGGAACTATCAAAACTTTTTCGTACCTTTGCAGCAATACTATTAACAAATAAACCAAAGTTTTAAGAAAATGGATACACAACAGGCTATTAAACCCTATGTAATCGGGTTGGATTTGGGCGGAACGAACTCCGTCTTCGGAATTGTTGACAGTCGTGGCGAGATCAAGGCTACGACAGCAATCAAGACGCAAGGCTATGACAAGGTGGAAGATTATGTCGACGCCTGTGTAAACGCATTGGAACCAATTATTGAGCAAGTTGGTGGCATTGAGATGATTAAGGCAATGGGCATCGGCGCTCCCAATGGTAATTACTATAATGGTACCATTGAGTTTGCTCCGAACCTTTCGTGGGGTCACGATGGCATTGTTCCGCTGGCAGCTATGTTCAAAGAGCGTCTGGGCATTCCTGTTGCCCTGACCAATGATGCCAATGCAGCCGCTATTGGCGAAATGACCTACGGCGTTGCTCGTGGCATGAAGAATTTCATTATGATTACGTTGGGTACTGGTGTGGGATCTGGTATTGTAATCAATGGCCAGTTGGTATATGGTTGCGATGGTTTCGCAGGCGAGCTCGGCCATGTCATTGTTCGCCGTGAGAATGGCCGTCCCTGCGGTTGTGGTCGCAAGGGATGCCTTGAGACCTATTGCTCGGCCACAGGTGTTGCCCGCACAGCACGTGAATTGCTTTCCACAACTCAAGAGCCCTCCATGCTTCGCGACCTGAATCCAGAGGAAATCACGAGTCTTGATGTGGCCATTGCTGCCGGCAAGGGCGACAAGTTGGCTAATGAGATTTATGAATTTACAGGACGCATGCTTGGTGAGGCCTGTGCTGATTTTGCAGCCTTCTCTTCGCCTGAGGCATTTGTGTTCTTCGGTGGAATGACAAAAGCTGGCGACCTGATTATGAAACCCATAGAGAAGGCCTACGACGAGAATGTGCTGAAGATTTTCAAGGGAAAGGCCAAGTTCCTGGTCAGTGGTCTTGAAGGCTCTAGTGCTGCTGTCCTTGGAGCTAGTGCCGTAGGATGGGAAATTTAAATGAAGGCAAGACAGTGGGCATTTATTTTTGAATCTGGTATATCCAAAGTGTTTCTGCTTTGGATATACTGGATTTTTATATTTCTTCTTCAGAAGCCTTTGTTCATGCTCTACTACAAAGGCCTCTATGCAGAGCAAGGAGTGGGCGAATGGTTAAGAGTTTGCTGGCATGGACTTCCTCTTGATGTGTCAATGGCAGGCTATCTGACTGCCTTTCCACTTGTTGTTGTGCTTATCCATCTTTGGCGCCCAGCCAAATGGCTTCGTATCTGCTGCCAGGTATGGCTGGGGATCAGCAGTTTGCTTGTGGCATTGACGTTTCTTTTGAATGTTGTGCTTTATGAATATTGGAATTTTCCACTCGATGCCACTCCATTGTTCTATTTCTTCACGTCGCCGAAGGATGCTTTTGCAAGTGCCACACCTTTTTTATTAATAATGGGTGTTGTTTTGCTGGTGCTGTTGTCATTGTTGCTCTATTTCGGTGCTTCGCGTGCCCTTTCCATTCGTGAGTTGGGGTGGCGAAAACGCATGATGCTTGGCCAGCAACTTGCTGCCACCATATTGTTCTTATTCTTCGGGGGGCTGATGTTTGTTGCCATCAGAGGTGGCCTTAAAGTGTCGTCGATGAACACTGGCAAGGTCTATTTCAGCCAACAGCAATCCTTGAATCATGCGGCAGTCAATCCTATGTTTAGTTTATTGGAGTCGTTGTCTCATCAGAATGACTTTGACAAGCAATACCGGTTTATGGATGAAAAAGAGGCAACACTTCTCTTTCGACAGATGATCAGGCATGGCAACGGATGTGTTGACTCATTATTCACCCTCTCTCGTCCAGATATCTATCTGGTCATCTTGGAGAGTTTTTCATCGAAACTGATGAAGACCTTAGGTGGGAATGGTGTTGCTGCTTCACTCGACAAATTGGCAGATGAGGGGCTGCTGTTTACAAATTTCTATGCCAATAGTTTCCGTACCGATCGCGGACTTGTCTCCATTCTTTGTGGCTATCCAGCCCAACCAACAATGAGCTTGATGAAGTATCCCCATAAAACTTCTTCTCTGCCTTCATTGGCTAAAAGTTTAAAAAAGGAAGGCTATGAATTGGCATATTATTATGGTGGGGATGCTGATTTTACCAATATGCGCTCATTTTTGCTGAACCAAGGATTTGAGCGTTTGATTTCAGACGTTGATTTCCCTATGAAGGACAGACTTAGCAAGTGGGGAGTTCCTGACCACTTGGTGTTTGAGCGGATGAAGAGTGATTTGGAAGAAGAGTGGTCGGCTGAAATCTCAAAGAAAGAGATAACCCCATGCTTTAGAGTTCTTCAGACCTCCAGTTCGCACGAACCTTTCGATGTCCCCTACCACAAGTTGCCGGACGAGCGACTGAATGCATTTGCCTACACAGATACTTATCTCGGACGTTTCATAGAATGGCTTAGACATACTGACCACTGGGAGCGCTCGCTCGTCATCATCGTACCCGACCACTTGGGATGTTATCCGCAAGGAATCAGCAACTTTGATTTCAGCCGATATCAGATTCCTTTGCTCATGGTAGGTGGTGCTCTGAAGTGTCATAAGCACATCGATGTATTTGGTTCGCAGCAGGATATAGCGGCTACGTTGCTTTCTCAATTGGGTATTGACCATCATGAGTTCCTGTTTAGTAAGGATATGCTTGATCAGTCGGCACCTCATTTTGCCTTTTTTGCTGTCCCCGATGCATTTGGCATTGTGAAAGATGGCAAGGAGCGTCTTATCTATGATAACAAGTCGGGCAAAGTTGTCGCAGGTGATATGTCTGATTCATTATTGATGAGCGGAAAGGCATATCTTCAGAAATTATATGATGATATAGATAAACGATAGGATAAAAGTGATGACAGAAGTTCTAACATATCTGAGTGATCTCGACACGTCTCTCTTGCTGGCTGTCAATAGTAATCATAGCAGCTACTGGGATGCATTCATGTGGCTTTGCAGCCGTAAGTTTGAATGGATTCCCTTTTATGTTTCCATATTCTACGTGCTGTTTAGAAACTTTACATGGCGAGTGGTGCTCTATTCGCTACTAGCGATGGCTGTTATTCTTTTGTTCACTGATAGTTTATCTTCTCATGTTATACGACCTTTTGTGGCCAGGCTTCGTCCCAGCAATCTTGAGAATCCTGTCAGCCAGTTCATACATATCGTGGACAATCATAGAGGAGGTCGTTACGGATTCCCTTCTTCTCATGCAAGCAACACTTGGGGCTTGGTGTTCTTCATAGCATGGCTGCTAAGACGTCATTTCCTTACCTTTTTTATGGCTGCATGGGCCCTGCTTGTTTGTTATTCCAGGCTTTATTTAGGGGTACATTATCCAAGTGACTTGTTGGCAGGCATGGTGATGGGAGCCGTGGGTGCTTCATTGGCCTATTATGTCTTCTGTCGTATCAGTGGGCAAGAAGTACTTACCGATCTCAAACATCCTTACATGCCCGTTCTTGTTGGTTTACTTACCATTGTCGCTTTTTTGTCAATATCTTTCTTCATTGACCTCAGCTAACCCAATTTGTTATGGATATATTTCCTATAGCCCATTTTCGTTCGCCATTTACGTCGAAATTTGGAATACCTAAGCAGAGCGGACTTGTTGAGGAATTGAGAGGTTCCATCGTTTTTGAGCCTAAGTATCGTAATTCAGACTACATCAGAGGGCTTGAGGATTTTGATTTCCTTTGGCTCATCTGGGAGTTTTCTGCCAATCCCCACCGGGCTGTCAGTCCTGTGGTTCGTCCTCCAGTTCTTGGCGGAAATGAGAGGGTGGGGGTGTTTGCAACGCGCTCGCCTTTTCGCCCCAATCCTTTGGGACTTTCGTCTGTCAAGATTGATCACGTTGAGATGAGCGATTCTCTGGGACCGGTTATTCATGTGTTGGGAGCCGACCTAATGGATGGAACACCAATCTTCGATATTAAACCCTACATTGCTTATGCTGACAGTCATGTAGGAGTGAGAAGCGGTTTTGTAGACCAGAGAAAGTGGCCGAAACTTAGTGTAGTGATTCCTCCTTCTCTTGAGGCGTTTCTCAGTAAAGAGCAATTGGAAGCACTTCGTCACACACTGGAGTTAGACCCCAGGCCTCATTATCAAAACGACCCTCAAAAGGTCTATGGAATGCCTTTTGAAGGTCGTGATATTCATTTCTTGGTCAATGATGGGGTGTTGACTGTATTGGACGACTGACGTTTATCGGATTATTTTCCTTACTCTTCGTGTACCATCGCTCATAATATCGGTTCGAATAATTACGCCTTTCGTTAGCGGGGAAACCTGCTTGCCTGACACGTTGTGATAGACTGTTTTCCTTGTGATAAGCTTGTCATCTGAATTAGCAATACCTGTTGTGAAAGGCTCACCCTCCTTGATGTCAAGCGTTGCGCCTGCCCCGGTCTCCTCATTAGAGATGGCCTCCTTTACGAGGTTGGCATCAAAGGCCTCGTAAGCATAAGTTTCAGAGGGGGTAAAATAGTCTTCTTGCTTTTGATCTTTTGTGTCGCTGATACCCTGACAGCCCTTGAAGATGAAACTATGGTCGTCCTGCCCTGAAGTGGAAGCATATTTCCAAACCTTATGCGAACTGTTGATGGTAAAATCGAAGACGGAATTCTCTACATAGGTGCGAGCCTTAAAGCCTATTCCCACGGCATAGCTGGTGACGCTACTTGAATAGAGGCAGTTCAGAATGTGTATGCGCCCGAAGCGAATGCGGGGCATACGTTCTCGACAGCCTTCGTCCCACCAGCAGCAGACGAATGTCGTATTCAGGTAGCCGTCATCGTCGGCAGAATCGCTACCTCCCCAAAGGTTGCTGAAGCGGTGGTCGTTGCTTCCGCCTGATCCTCCAGCCTTGGGAGAGATGAGATAGCGAAAACGGCACCAGCTTACGCAAATGTTGTTAGATTGGCTGTTGCAATCGAAATTGCCGTCTACACCATCTTGGAAGTCACAATGGTCAATCCAGATATGTTTGCTGGATTGCAGAGTGAGGTTGTCGTTACCATCTATATCATAGGCACCTGCACTTTTGAATGTCATGTTGCGCATGATAATGTTCTCACAACGCTTGATAACGAGAATACCAGTCGACGATTTGGTGTCGCGGTTCTTGTTGATGAGTGCCGATCCAGGAAGACCATAGATAGTGATGTTCTTGGAGTCTTGGAGGTAAATGACTGACGATGTCTCAATTTCGCCTTTTACGTAGATTGTCATCTTGTAACCAGCATCTTTCTTGATGTTGTCACGTGCAGTCTTCAAGGCTGCATTCAATTCGCTGAGCGAACTGACGACAACGGCATTCTCATTGTTGCTGCCTGTGGTCTGGCCTTCTACGGTAGCCCATCCTATAGGACGTCCTAGGTCGTAAGGTGAGAGGCTGCCGTCTGCTTTGACATTAAAAGCAGAAAGAAGCAACAGTGATAGGGTGATTAGTCGTTTCATTGTCTTGGTTATTGGCTTTGGTGATATATGAAAATGAAAAACCCCGGCTCCATCACGGATAACCGGGGACTAATGAAAGGAGGAGTGGTGCCTCCAGGAATCGAACCGGGGACACACGGATTTTCAGTCCGATGCTCTACCATCTGAGCTAAGGCACCCCATTGTTTTCACGCTTCCTTTCGTTTGCGGATGCAAAGGTACAACTATTTTCTGATTCTCCAAAATTTTTGTGCAATTATTTTCAAAAAAAAGTTGTTTTTCTTTTGCTTTCCGCTAGATTGTCGCCGTTTTATCCTTATTTGTCAGCTTTTTCAATCTTATTCCTGAGTTTTTAGAGGGTTCCATCCTTGGGCTGTGATTTCAAACTCTTGCCCGTCGCGACTGACAAGTTGTGCACCTAGTTCGGCACGAGTGATGTGGCCGATAAGTTTTACACCTTCAATCTCCTCTATTTTCTCATGGTCTCCAATGGGCACGGTAAAGAGTAGTTCGTAGTCCTCGCCTCCATTGAGGGCGCAGGTCGTGACGTTCATGTTGAGTTCCTCAGCCATTACGGCCGTTTGGTAGTCAATGGGAAGGTTCTTCTCAAATATGCGACACCCTACGTTCGATTGTTTGCAGATGTGTAGCAATTCAGAGGAAAGACCGTCGCTGATGTCCATCATCGCCGTCGGGCGGATGCCTGCCTCGCGCAGCTTCTGAATGATATCGCCCCGAGCATCTGGTTCCAGTTGTCGTTGCAGGAGGTATTCCTTTCCGGCAAAGTCTGGTTGGAAATCGGGGGCCGGCTCGTTAGGATGCTTTTTCTGGTGTTCATTGAGTAATTGGTAGTAGACGGCCTTCTCGCGTTCAAGCAGTTGTAAGCCCATATAGGCAGCTCCAAGGTCGCCACTGACGCAGATGAGGTCGGTGTCGTGTGCACCTTTGCGATATACAATATCTTCCTTGTGAGCTTCTCCGATACATGTAATGCTAATGGCGAGGCCTGTGTAGGAGGAGGTTGTATCTCCGCCCACTATATCGACGTTCCACTTTGCGCATGCAGCACGAAGTCCCTGATAGAAGTCTTCAAGGTCTTCAACAGTGAAGCGCTTGCTCAGAGCAATGCTCACAATGAGCTGGCGCGGTGTGCCGTTCATAGCAAAGATGTCGCTGATGTTGACCATGGCCGACTTATAGCCAAGGTTCCGCATAGAGATGTAGGTAAGGTCGAAATGGATGCCCTCCATGAGCATATCGCTTGTTACCAGCACTTCTGTGTCGGGGTAGTGCATGACAGCACAATCGTCACCTATGCCATAGAGCGTAGATGCATTCTGAGGCCTAATGTCGTGGGTAAGATGTTCGATGAGACCAAACTCACCGAGTTTTGCTATTTCCATTGGATTGATTTCTCTTTTTATGCGTTGCTACAGAATCGAAACAGGTTAGGGAATAGATGGAGAGTTAGTCGAGGCGATTGATCATTTCCCGGATAAGGCCTGTCATGATGGGCTGTGCTCGGTTTGCAGCTTCTTGTACTTCCTCATGACTCACCTCTACAGGAACGTCGAAGCCTCCAAGATCAGTTACGATGCTGATTCCGAAGACACGTATGCCACAATGGTTGGCCACAATGACCTCTGGCACGGTCGACATGCCCACGGTGTCGCCTCCCAATGTGCGATACATACGATATTCGGCTGGTGTCTCGAAGGTGGGGCCTTGTACGCCAGTGTATACGCCATAGACGAGCCTTATCTTCTTCTCTTTGGCAATCTTGCTGGCCAACTTGATGAGTTCGGCGTCGTATGCCTGATGCATGTCAGGAAAACGTGGGCCGGTTGGGAAGTTCTTTCCGCGTAGGGGGTGCTCAGGGAAGAAGTTAATATGGTCTGTGATAACCATGAGGTCTCCTATCTTAAAGGCAGGGTTCATACCGCCTGCAGCGTTGGAAACAAAAAGGATCTTGATGCCCAGTTCGTACATCACACGTTCAGGAAAAGTGACCTCTTTCATGGAATAACCTTCGTAGTAGTGGAATCGGCCCTTCATGGCCATGATATCCTTGTTGCCAAGTTTTCCAAAGATGAGCTTTCCGCTATGTCCCTCTACTGTGGAGACAGGAAAGTTGGGTATATCTTCGTATGGAATCTCTACTGCATCAGTTATCTCTGAAGCTAATTCTCCGAGGCCGCTCCCCAGAATGATTGCTATCTTTGGGCTTGACGTCATCCTTTGTTTTAACCAGGATGCTGTTTCTTGAATTTTTTTGTACATAGCTTAGTATTTTTTGATTAAAGATTTCTTCTTGCTCAAGCATGAACTTGATGCATATAGGCAGAGCATAGATGTTTTTGCGTATCTCGTCAGAGAGTCCTTCTATATTGTCGAGCCTGGCGGCATCTTTCTCTGTCGTGATAATAATGCGCGGTGTAGGCAATGCCTCAAAAGCATCGTTAATACGGCGAATGTCCTTTGGGCGGAAGTAGTGGTGATCTCCAAACGTAATAGGGGTGATGGTGTTGCAATGCTCCTGCAAATCTTCCACCATCTGCTGTGGCGAGGCGATACCTGTAAGCAGTAGGATGTTGGTATCTTTCATTTGTTCAGTCTTCATCTCTGAGCTCTCCTTGGGGAAGAGCGGCAGCAGTGTGCCATATTCAAGCGTGGTAAAGAAGAGCCCCTGATATGGAAAGAGGTCCATAGCCTTTGTGAGCACACGGAACTCCATCGGCTTCAGGTCTTTCGGACATTTTGTTATTATAACCATATCTGCCCTACGCTTGCCTTTCATCGATTCGCGCAGACGCCCGGCGGGTAACAGCTTGTCGTAAATGATAAGTCGATGATAGTCGACGAGCAGAATGTTGATGCCTGGTTTTACATAGCGGTGCTGGAAGGCATCGTCAAGCAAAATCACATCAACATCACTGGTGGCTTCATCGTGGGTGAGCCTGTCAATTCCACGTCTGCGTTTCTTGTCGACTGCAATATATGTTTTAGGGAACTTCTGCTTCATTTGCAAAGGCTCGTCACCGATGTCTCGTGCTGTCGACGAAGAGTCTGCTAGTAGATAACCTTTCGTCTTGCGCTTATAGCCCCGAGAAAGAACAGCCACCTTCATCTTTTCCTGAAGGAGTCTGACAAGGTGCTCCACATGTGGAGTTTTTCCTGCCCCCCCAACCGTGATATTTCCGACAGAAATGACGGGTATATCGTAAGCACGACTCTTCAGGATGCCTATATCAAACATCCAGTTTCTGAAGGTTACTACCGCGCCGTAGATCCAGCTTAACGGTAGTAGCCATTCGTTCACCTTTATGAAGTCACCCTCGCTACGCATATCTTATTTGATATTCAGGAAATAGGGCAGGCGTGCCTGCACGGGTGACATCTGGTTGGCTTCGCGCATGAGCATAAATGGCTGGTAATATTCGCCCAGCGCCACGCGCAATTGGTCGTCAAGGTAGTTGCCTCCCTTGGCTTGATTCATGAGTTGATCGAAGATTGAGGGCGGTGCAGGGTAGTTGTTGGTATAATATTCATCGATTTTGGCCAACTGGGCAGCTTTAGCAATGGCCTTGTCAAGACCTCCGAGTTCGTCTACGAGCTTAATCTTCAGTGCGTCGGCACCCGTGAAGACGTGACCCTGAGCGATGGCCTCTACTTGCTCAATAGTCATTTTGCGTCCGTCGGCAACACGCTTGCGGAAGAGCTGGTAGCCACGGTTGATGTACGATTGCAGATAAGAGATTTCTTCAGCATTGAACGGGCGTGAACTGGTGCCGAATGCAGCGTTCTTGTTGGTCTTTACCTCGTCGAACTTCAGTCCCAGTTTCTTTGTCATGAGTTCCGAGCGGTCTGGAATGGTACCGAAGATACCGATAGAGCCAGTCAGAGTGGTGGGCTCAGCAAAGATATAGTTGGTACCTGAGCTCATGTAGTAGCCACCAGAAGCAGCATAGCCGCCCATCGATACAACTACAGGTTTCTTCTGTTTGAGTACCTCAATCTGGTGCCAAAGTTGTTCGGAAGCATATGCTGATCCACCAGGTGAGTTGACACGGATGACAACAGCCTTCACGTTATCGTCGTCAGCAAGGCTCTGTAGGTCGCTGTTCACATCGTTGGCCACAATCTGATGACCTCCTCCCATGAGCATTCCCTGGGTAGGAGAATCTACGATGTCGCCATAGGCATAGTACACAGCCACCTGTTCTCCGTCCTTCTTACGCTTCACGGTTTGCATATCGCTGATGCTCAGTTGGTTGATACTCTTGTCGTCATCCAGCTTCAAGAGTTTCTTCACCTCAGCCTTTACCTGATCATGGTAAAGTAGGGCGTCTACCAACTTATACTTTTTCTGTGCCTCTGCGCCTTCGAACATCACCAAACGGTCGGCATAGGCGTTGAGAGAGTCAACTGATATCTTTCTGCTGGACGATACATCATTTGTAATTTGTTTCCAAATGCTGTTGATATAGGCCTGTGTCTGCTCGCGGTTGGCATCGCTCATGTGATCTTCAGTGTACATCTCTGTAGCGCTCTTGTACTTGCCCACCTTGATGACCTGCATCTTGATACCCACCTTTGCCAACAAGTCTTTTACGAATATCGGCTGTGATGCCATGCCGTGCCAGTCAATCTCACCACTAGGATTCATCCACACCTTATCTGCCACCGAGCAGAGGTAGTAGGTGGCTTGCGTATATATGTCGCCGTAAGCCACTATCCACTTGCCACTCTTCTTAAAGTCGAGTAGTGCGTTGCGTACTTCCTGCAATGAAGCGTAATCAGCAGAGAATGAACCGGCTTCAATGTATATGCCTTTCACGTTGTCGTTCTCCTTAGCTTTCTGGATAGCTTCCAGTGTTTCTTGTAGGCCCATAGAGCTTGCAGCCGAGCCAAGGAATTGATTCAGCGTATTGTCGCCAGCTTGCTCCTCCATGGTGCCCGAGAGGTTTACAACAAGCACAGAGTTGTCACTCACGTTCTTGGTGGCTTCACCTGATGCCACCATGCCCACTAGGCTCATAGCACCCAAAATAGCCATTACAACGAAAAGAATTACAATGCCAACAATTGTGGCTAGCACATACTTGAAAAAGTCTTTCATAAGCGTGTTCTGTTGTTTTTGTTGATATATCTTATGCAAAGGTACGAATAATTTTGGAAAACGCAAATTTTTTCAGCCAAATCTTTTACCTTATTAAATAAATAGTGTAATTTTGCAAGCGTAATTTATTATAATTGAAAGAAATGAAAAGAGCTGTTGTAATGGGAGCCTCGTCTGGTATTGGCCGTGAAGTGGCTCGCCTGCTGCTCCAGCAAGGTTGGGGTGTGGGTGTGGCAGCTAGACGCATTGAGCGTCTTGATGAATTGTGTAGCGCTTTTCCGCAACTGGCTGTGGCAGAGACTATTGATGTAACCAGTCAGAATGCTGCAGAAAGGCTTCGGACGCTCATTGATAGGTTGGGCGGCATGGATATCTACATCCATTCTTCGGGTGTAGGTTGGCAGAATGTCACCCTTGATGCAGAACTTGAGATATGTACCGTCGTGACCAATGGAGTGGGATTTACGAGAATGGTGGATGCTGCTTTTCAGTATTTCCGGGAACAAAATGGTGGTCATATTGTAGCCATTTCGTCGATTGCGGGCACAAAAGGGCTAGGACCTGCGCCTTCCTATAGTGCCACGAAAGCTTTTCAGAACACCTACCTCGAATCTCTGGAGCAACTCTCCTGCAACCTTCGGCTGGGTATCTGCATAACTGATATACGTCCTGGCTTTGTTGACACCCCGCTCATTGAGAATGCTAGTTATCCATTGAAGCTCAATTCGCAAGATGTTGCCCGTCAAATAGTTAAGGCTATTGTAAAGAAACGTCATGTGTGTGTTGTTGACTGGCGCTATAGGTGCCTTGTCGCTACTTGGCGAATGCTGCCCCGTTGGTTATGGCGAAAACTTCCCTTGTGCAATATGTAGTCATTTTTTCACTTATGTGTTACTAGTCCTATGTCCTCATGTTTGGCTGTTACAATAATTTTTCATAATTTTGCATCAGAAATGAAACAACATCATTGAAAACCTTCATTTATCTTAGACAGAATATGAAAAGAATTCTCTTGATAATGTGCCTGCTCATAGTTGCTGCAACTGCTGTTCAGGCAAAAAAAAAGAAATTAATTGCTCCTACGTGGCCCGATGGTTCGCAGATGGAAGCATGGTTCATGGATACCACGCGTGTCAACGTTGAAACGTTGGGCCGTCAGTATTTGGTGACTGATTACGGAGTTGTGGCCGACGACTCGTTGCTTGTTCAGACCCAACAACTTCAAAACGTCATCGACCTTGCTGCCCAAGAGGGTGGAGGCGTGGTGGTGCTACCTGAGGGGGTGTTCCTGAGTGGCGCACTCCACTTCCGTCAGGGCACTAATCTGTGGCTGCGTGAAGGCGCACGCCTGAAAGGCAGTGATCGCATTATCGACTTTCCTGTCTGCCTGACACGTATTGAAGGTGAAACCTGCCAATATTTCCCAGCTCTGGTGAATGCTGATGGTCTCGATGGCTTTACAATTCTTGGACCAGGTACAATTGATGGCAATGGCCGTGTCTATTGGCAGGAGTTCTGGATTAGACGCCAGTGGAACCCTCAATGTACGAACAAAGATGCTCAGCGCCCACGACTTGTTTACATCTCAAACTCAAAAAACGTCACTGTTGAGGGTGTTCGGACTATCAACTCACCGTTCTGGACTAACCACCTTTATCGATGTGAGCGCGTGCGCTACAGAGATTGCTTCATTTATGCTCCTACAGGTGGTGTGTTCGACTTTTCGGGCCGTGAGCATGGAGCACCTAGTTCTGATGCTATCGACTTAGATGCCTGCAAAGATGTAGTGGTGAGAGGTTGTTACATGCATGTGTGCGATGATGCAGTAGTGCTGAAAGGAGGAAAAGGCACGTGGGCCGACCAGCAACCTGAGAATGGCCCCTGCGAGCGAGTGCTCATCGAGAGTTGCCGCTATGGGCGCGTTCATGGTTGCCTGACGTTGGGTAGTGAGTCGCTGCATGACCGCAACATTATCCTAAGGCATTGCCATGCAGACGATGCCAACCGCGTGCTCTGGCTCAAGATGCGTCCTGACACTCCGCAGCATTATGAATACGTCAGTGTGGAGAATATGACAGGCCGTACGGGTAGTTTCCTTGTTGTGCGTCCTTGGACTCAGTTTTATAAGCCCGGTGACCGAGAGGACATGCCCCTGTCGGAGTGCAATAATATCATGATGAAGAATATCCGCATGGATTGCCGTAACTTCTTCGACGTGGGTACCAGTGAGAAGTATCGCATTCATGATTTTACCTTTGAGAATATAGATGTCAGCGATGAGCGTCGTGCCTTTGATGCGATGCTTATTGAAAACACAATTGTGAAGAATGTGAAAATCAACGGCGAGTTCTATCAATAACTGGAATCAAAACAATACTGCAATCTGTTTCAACATCTTAAAAAAAATACTGATGACAAAAAATATCCTGCTGATGAGCATATCGCTCTTTGTTACATTGGCCAGTAATGCCCAGTCGTTCGACATAGATTTAAGTCACCAACCGCAAGGTGAGCCCTTCCGCTACAGCGTGAGTGTGCCTGATGGCAACTATCGTGTCAGCGTGACCATAGGCAGCAAACGTCAGGCTGCTGAGACTTGTGTCAGGGCTGAGTCACGTCGTCTCTTCTTTGAGCCCCAACAGACAAAAAAAGGAGAGACAAAAACGCTCACGTTTGTAGTGAACAAGCGTTCACCCTATATATACACGGAAGGCTCCATTGCCAAGTGGCAATCGCCAAAAGATTCTATTCGAATTAAGGAGCGTGAGCGCTACTATGTGAATTGGGATGACTCTCTGACTCTGGAGTTTTGCGGCCGTTACCCAGCTGTGAGTCGGTTGCAAGTAGAACGCGATTCTACAGCCACGACCCTCTATCTCTGCGGCAATTCTACCGTTGTTGACCAGGAGTTTGAACCTTGGGCTTCATGGGGACAGATGATCACACGATGGTTCGACGCGGAGGTCAGCGTAGCTAATTATGCCGAAAGTGGCCTTACTGCTACCACTTTTCTTGCCCAGAAACGTTTTGACAAGGTACTTTCCATGTTACGCAAAGGCGATTATGTAATCTGCGAGTTTGGTCACAATGATCAGAAAGAACGATTCGATGGCGCTGGTGCTTACTACAATTTTGCTTACTCCTTAAAGCGCCTTATCGACGGCGCACGCAAAAAGGGTGCCACTGTAGTGTTTTGTACACCTACCCAGCGCCGTTCGTTCGACGAGCAGAAGCGTTTCATAAAAGAGACACACGGCGATTATCCGCAGGCCATGCGCGAGGTGGCGCGAAGAGAGGGTGTGCCCGTGATAGAACTGCACGAGATGACACGCACTTTCTTCGAAACACTGGGCTTCAACGGATCGCGTGAGGCATTGGTGCATTATCCTGCTAATACCTTTCCTGGGCAGGTTAAGGAATTGGCCGACAATACCCACTTTAACCCTTACGGAGCCTACGAGGTTGCGAAAATGGTTGTTCAGGGTATGAAGACTCTCCACTTATCGCTGGCTGATCACGTGAGAGCCGATTTCACTGGCTTTGACCCCGCCGAGCCTGATGGCCCCTCGTCATTCGTGTGGCCTTCGTCGGGACTCTTCGAGTTGAAGAAACCAGATGGCAACTGAACTATCCTCAGGTTAGATGATTGTTAAAAACGGTCATAAACAATTTGCTTTCATTTTTTTTAGTATTTTTGCACGTCTTATGAAATCAAAATAAACAAAATAAATATTTACAAATGAAAAGAATCTTTCTCATGCTGATGCTGATGGCGGCCTTTACGACAATGTCTGCCCAGCGCACCACAGACAAACTAGATCGCGGCCTCGTTGCTGTGCCTGGTCAGTCTGGTGGCAATTTCGTAAGTTGGAAAATCTTTGGCGAGGAGTACTACGATACAGAGTACAACCTCTATTGCAATGGCACAAAACTGAATAGCAAGCCCCTCCGCACGTCCAACTTTCAACACACCTCGGGAAATGCCCAGAGTAGGTATCAGGTGGCAGCTGTTGTACGGGGTGTGGAACAGGAAAAGTCAAAGGAGGTAGGTCGCTGGTCACAGCAGTACTTCGACATCCCTGTTTCGGCTGTTCAAGACCGTAATGGGACTACGGTTACTTCAGAATACGAACTGAACGACGTGTCGCTGGCCGACGTGACAGGTGACGGAGTGCCAGAGTTTATTGTGAAGAGAAACTTCACGGGCGACATCCTCAATTCGTCGAACAAGACAAAGTTCCATCATTATGAGTGCTATACGTTGAGCGGAAAGCGCCTCTGGTGGATCGATCTCGGACCTAACCTTATGGCTGGCCCCGACGAGCAGTGGGATATCGTAGGCTTCGACTGGGATCAGGATGGCAAGGCAGAATGCGTGATGCGTGGTGCCGACAACATGATATTCCACACTGCATCAGGTAAGATCATTAACATTGGTAACATGAATTATACGGCGCCGCGCGACGAGTATACCCATCAGGGAGCCGAATACCTTATTTATTTCAATGGTGAGACAGGTGAGCCCTTTGCCTGGGACGGTCAGAGCCAAACTTTCACACCGATGGAATATCCGCTACCGCGATTTGAGAAAGGCGAGAGTGACTACGCCACCGCATGGGGAAAAGCCGACACTGGCCATCGTTCGTCAAAGCATTACTTCGGTGCTCCCTTCCTTGATGGACGCCATGCCAGCATCTTCCTTGGACGTGGCTGTTACACGCGCCATAAGATGTGTGCCCTTGACGTGAATCCGCAGACACATGAACTCACTCAGCGCTGGCGTTGGGACAACAATGGCGGTTGGAATGACCCGTGGTTTGGTAATGGATTCCATAATTTTGCCATTGCCGACGTTGACTGGGACGGTCGCGACGAGATAGTGTTCGGTTCTATGATCATCGACGACAATGGTAAAGGATTATGTACCACAGGTAATGGTCATGGCGACGCTCAGCATTGTGCCGACCTCGATCCCTATCGCCATGGCCAGGAGCAGTTCACCTGTAATGAGGATGAGCCTGCTTGTACTTATTATAATGCTACTACGGGACAGATCTACTATCGTCTGCAATCAACGAGCGACGATGGCCGCGCCCTCTGCGCCAACTTCTCAAATAGCTACCCTGGTTCACTTGGACGTACCACGCAGACAGGACTTGTCTCAACTGTTGCCGACAAGGTGATTACCGGAGGACCAGCCACAGCCGATGCCAATGATGCCCTGTTCTGGAGCCATTTGAATTTCCGTATTTACTGGGATGGCGACCTTTGCGACGAAGTGCTCGACTCGCCTGGCAGCAATGCACGCGACGCAGCCGTTTACAAGCCAGGCGGCGGCCGACTTCTCACCACATCAGGCTGCTCCACCAACAATAGTTCGAAGAATAATCCTTGTGCTTCGGCCGACATCTTTGGCGACTGGCGCGAGGAAATCGTAGTGCGCACAAGCGACAACACCAAACTGCGTATCTACACTACCAATATCCCCACAGAGTATCGCCTCTACACGCTTTGGCACGATCATCAGTATCGCAATGGTATGGTGTGGCAGTGCGTGGGCTACAACCAACCGCCTCACAAGAGTTTCTTCCTTGGACAGATGGAAGGCATCACAGTAGCTCCGCCACCTTTCACCATGACGGGCCGTACGGAGATCAAGAATGGTGGCACCATCTCGTCTGCAAATGACGATGAGCACGTTATTGTCTGCGAGACCAATGACACGAAAGTTACAGTGGCCGACGGTGCTAAGCCCCATGTTGCTACGTTCAACGTGCCATCGTGGGTGCAAGGTACTAATAGTCCCCTTCTCAACGGTAAAGCCAAAATTGACTATCAGTATTACAACTGCACAGTTAGCGGTGGTGCCTTTACGGGCGACATGCGCCTTGTGAAGCAGGGCGATGGCATTCTGACGCTCCCAGCAGTGGAGCAAACCTATACGGGTAACACCGACATCTGGGCCGGCACGCTCAACTTCGATGGTAAGTTGCTCCAGTCGTCACTATGGCTTAATCGCTTTGCCGAACTCAATTCCGATGGCGGCCAGTTCCGTAGTATTAAGATGGATTACGACTCCAAGTTGCGCCCGGGTGGGGCTGGCAAGGCTGGTGTCGTGACAACCGACTCGCTGATCTTGGGCTTTGGCTCGCGTCTTGTACTCGACCTTTTCAATGATGGCAAGGCCGATCAGCTGAATACCAAGGTACTGGAGATTGAGACCAAGAACTGGCAGTTTGGGCCAAAGAACCTCACGCCTGTTGTTGAGTTTGTAGCTCATTTGGGCACCGATACCGAGATAGCACAGGGACGTTATTTCTTAGGTGAAGTAGGCGAGTTAAAGGGCGACCTCACGAAGCTGAAGATTGAAGGTCTGGGTAATTCTCACAAGACTCAGTTAGTACTCGAGGATGGAAAACTTTATGTAGAGGTATCAGGTCTGCGTGATGCTGGTACCGTCTATTGGAATGGTACTGAGAGTAACGCTTGGAATCTGGGTGGAGCAGAGAACTTCCTTGCTGCCGACGGTGAGAAAGCTGATGTGTTTGTAAGTGGTGACAAAGTCTACTTTACGGATAATGCCAAGCTCTTCAACGTGTCCTTGGAAGGCGAGATAGAGGCCGATTCCATCATCGTCGATAATACGAAGGCTTATACCTTTGCTGGCAATGGATCTATTATTGGTAATACTGTGCTTGTAAAGCGAGGTACAGGAAATCTTACAATTAGGACTGATAATACCTACACTGGCGGCACGCGCATTTCAGATGGCGCAGTGATCGTTACGTCGCTTTCAAATGCCAATCAGGCTGTAGGTAATTTGGGCGGTGTTGTTACGAGTAATGCGAAATTTGTCATAGAAAATGGTGCCGAGTTGCGTACAACTGCTGCAGTCACTCAAGGCTCACCCATGAGGATGGAAACACCTGAGGGCGGCGTCATTCAGAATTCTGCAGACTTTATTGTCAACAAGGCTATTACTGGAACCAAGCTTACCAAGAGGGGGTCGGGTTGGATGAAACTCAACATTGCCAACAGTGTCGACACGATGGTGGTAGCAGCAGGAACCGTACAGTGTGTTTCTTGCTCAACTCCTGCCAGGAATGTCGTCTATCACGGTGGCACGCTGCGCGAGAACGCCGGTACTAGTTACGCTGTTAACGTGCCGAAGGGTAAAACCGGCACATGGTATCTGGCCAACCGTTCTACCTATTCAAACAAGATTACGGGTGCAGGCACCTTAACTATCTATGGCGTCACGGAGAAGGGTTCCAACTACTATGCTACACGCACACCCATCCAATGCAATTTCAGTGACTTCGAAGGTACTATCAAGCCTACTTCCAGTGTCGATGATCCGGCTCTCTTGCGCTTCACGCTCAACGTGGCAGGCAGCTGCCCCAAGGGCACGTTCGACATCGCCTCAGGTGTGGAAGTACAGAACTCAGGCAAGACTTTCACCATCGGAAAGGTTAGCGGAGCAGGTAGTCTGGGCGGTTCTTGCACGTTCAGCAATGGAGCAAGTGTAGGCGCCAATACCTGGCGTGTAGGTAACGACGACAACTTCACTTGGGAAGGTAAGGTTACTTCGAACGCTCTCTTCCAGAAAATAGGTGAAGGCAAGATGACCGTTAAGGGAGCGTGGTCGACTAGTGGCAGTGTTGCCGTCAATGAAGGCGAACTGGCCTTCACTTCTGCCGCCTCGCTCGGCACGGGTGCCCTAACCGTTGCCAAGGGTGCCGTGTTGTCTGGTATCACCAGTCTCTCTGGTATGTTGAAGAACTCTTCCTATACGATTAATGGTACGCTTCAGGTGGGATCGTCTAAGGTCTCGACCAACGGTGCCATTAATCTCAATGACAAGAATGTGACGTTTGGTAAAGAGAGTACATACATTGTAGGTGCTTCTCGCTGCGCCACAGCTTCCAATAATGGCTGTACGAGCCTTCAGGGTGTCAATCGCCTTGTCATGAACGGTACTATCAGTGTCTTCCTTGCAGATAATCACAATCTTCAGGCTGGTGACTCCATCCGCATCTTTGTTGCCAAGTCTTTTGGTGGTTCTCCCACCTTCGACCTGCCCGAGATAGGCAATGGTCTTGATTGGGATACTAGCCGCATCAGCGAAGGTCTGCTCTTCGTGAAGGTAAGCACTGGTATTGATGCCCTTCTTACCGATAAGAACGGCAAGGGTGTTGACATCTATAATGCCAGTGGCCAGTTAGTGCGACGTCATGCACGCTCGTTGGAAGGTCTGCCTCGCGGCGTCTACTTTGTTCGTGGTCGGAAGATTGTCGTGAAGTAAAGATGAGAAAGACTTTCCTACTTTTCGCTATAGCGCTCTTCTCTTTGAATTTGCTAGCCGAAGAGCGCTCAAGGACAAGTTTCAATGGCAATTGGTCGCTTGCCATTGGCGACATGGACGGTGCTCAGTCAGCCTCGTTCGACGACCAGGAGTGGGAGCAAGTGACGCTCCCACATGCCTGGAACGAGCAGGAGGCTTTCCGCATTGCCTGTGCCCAACTCTCAGATACAATTGTCTGGTATCGCAAGCATTTCACTGTCGATGAAACGGAAAGTAGGAAGTTTTTCATCGAATTTGAAGGCGCGCGTTTTGCCGCCGATGTCTATCTGAATGGCCATTTGCTTGGTATTTCAGAGAATGGGGTGATGGCATTTGGCTTCGACATGACTCCTTATATTAAAAAAGGTGAGAATGTCTTAGCCGTGCGAACCGACAATAGTTGGAATTATCACGAGCGTTCTACAGGTAGCACCTACCAGTGGAACAATAAGAACTTTAATGCCAACTATGGCGGATTGCCAAAGAACGTATGGCTTCATACGACTGGCCTCCTGCATCAGACATTGCCCCTTTATAGCAATTTAGGAACCACTGGTACCTATGTTTATGGTTCCGACTACGATGTTCCTCAGCGTTCTGTCGTAGTTAATGTTGAGTCGGAGGTGAAGAACGACGATGCCGTTCCCCACACCTTCTGCTTGTTGGTGCAGGTGCTTGATGCAGAGGGTAGGGAAGTGCTCACTTTCCAAGGCACCCCCTGCACCCTACAGGCTGGCCAGACCATTATTGCTCATGCCCGTGGCCTTTTGCGCGATGCCCACTTCTGGTCGTGGGGTTATGGGTATCTCTATACTGTCAACACATCTCTTGTTAGTAGCGACTCAGCTGCTTCCGTCGACCTCGTTTCCACCCGAACGGGCTTTCGCAAGACGCGCTTTGCTGAAGGTAAGATATGGCTCAACGATCGCGTCATCATGATGCATGGCTATGCCCAGCGCACTTCAAATGAGTGGCCGTCGGTGGGTATGAGTGTGCCGGCATGGATGAGCGACTATTCCAATTGCCTGATGGTGGAGTCTGGCGGCAATCTGGTACGTTGGATGCATGTCACGCCTTGGAAGCAGGATATAGAGTCGTGCGACCGTGTGGGCCTCATTCAGGCCATGCCTGCCGGCGATGCTGAGAAAGATATTGAGGGGCGCCGATGGGAGCAGCGTGTGGAACTGATGCGTGACGCCATCATCTACAATCGCAACAATCCAAGTATCCTTTTCTATGAAGGTGGCAACGAATCTATTTCGCGTGATCACATGCTTCAACTGAAAGCCGTTCGTGATCGTTTCGACCCTCATGGGGGGCGCGCCGTAGGTTCACGCGAAATGCTCGACATCGTAGAAGCCGAGTACGGTGGCGAGATGCTCTATGTCAACAAGTCGGCGAAGCACCCCATGTGGCAGATGGAATATTGCCGCGACGAAGGGCTCCGTAAGTATTGGGACGAGTGGAGTTATCCTTACCATAAAGAGGGAGCAGGACCGCTCTATCGCAATGCACCGGCACATGAGTACAACCACAATATGGATGCCTTTGCCGTAGAGATGGTACGACGTTGGTATGATTATTGGCTTGAGCGTCCAGGCACAGGCCGTCGTGTGAATAGTGGCGGTGCGAAGATTGTTTTCTCCGATACCAATACTCACTTCCGTGGCGAATCGAACTATCGCACCAGTGGTGTCACAGATGCCATGCGCCTGCCTAAGGACGCATTCTTTGTCCATCAGGTGATGTGGGATGGATGGGTGACGCCAGAGCGCGATCGTACTTATATTGTCGGCCACTGGAATTATGCCGATACCCTCACGCTGACCAAGTATGTTGTATCAACGGGCGACGAAGTGGAACTTTTCCTCAATGGCCGCTCGCTCGGCAAAGGCGAACGCTCCTATCAGTATCTTTTCACTTTTGCCAATATTCCTTATGAAGCAGGTCGTTTGGAAGCTGTCAGCTATCGTGGGGCGCGCGAGGTGAGTCGCTACGCCATTGAAACGGCGGGCAAGCCTCACCATTTGCATGTCACCACTATCGAGAATCCTGATGGTTTCAAGGCCGATGGAGCTGATATGGCCATCGTGCAGTTTGAGGTGGTCGACGAACAGGGCCGCCGTTGCCCACTCGACAATCGCATGGTGCATTTCAATCTCTGGGGCGAAGGCCGTTGGCTGGGTGGCATTGCTACCCAGCAAGGCTCGTGGCCCTATCCATCGAATCAGGCCGCTGCAGAACAAAAATCCCCTCTCGCTACTTCATCTGCCTTGCTCGACGGTCCTGAACACCCATCAGTTTTCGACAACTTCATCCGCCACCAGTCTCTGCCTGTGGAGTGTGGAGTCAATCGTGTGCTTGTGCGCAGCACTACCCATCCCGGCAACATCACGCTTACCTGTGCTGCCGAGGGACTGCAACCTGTCACCATAAATCTGCAGACCGTCAGGCAGCCGTCATCCCCACTTCCTCTCAACCTCACTCGTGGCGAAACTCCCTCTACACCTTCTTACAGCGACCATTCTGTAAGTATCGATATTGTTGATGCCACATCTGGTAGCAATGCCACGGCGCTCGCCAATAGTTTCGACGACAACGAACTCTCAGAGTGGGCCAGCGATGGCTTGCGAGAAAACGCCTGGGCCACCTATCGTCTTGCCCGCAAAGCACCTGTCGATGAGGTCGTGCTGAAACTCACGGGCTGGCGTAACAAGTGCTATCCGCTGGCTGTCTATGCTGGAAAAAAGAAACTTTGGGAAGGCATCACTTATGCCACGTTGGGTTATGTCCATATCCCGATTGCCACCCCTGTCACCACCGACCAAATCACGCTTCGCATGCTGGGGCCCGTTCAGAATAGTTCGGCCTTCGGAGAAATCAAGGAACTGGCGGGTGGTGCCACAGGTGAACTCGACCGCGTACGCACGTTGCAGGGTGAAGTGAAGTTGCGCATCGTGGAAGTGGAATTCCATCAGAAGAATCAATAATGAAAATAAAACAACTAAAGACATGAAAAAACATCTGCTATCAATCCTCGCTATCCTCTGTGTGCTTGGCGTTCATGCTCAAACCGCCCGCCAATTCACGCTTCTGCTCAGCGATCGTCAGCTGTCGTCCATCACGCCTCATAGCAACAACGATGGTGGTATTGGCGTCGCCATGCTCACGTGTTATCTGCCCGAGATGCCTTCCGGACGGGCCATCATCGACTGTCCTGGTGGTGGCTACAGCCATCTTGCCATGCAGCATGAAGGACACGATTGGGCCTCGTTCTTCAATGCAAAGGGCATTGCCTTCTTCGTTTTGAAGTATCGCATGCCCAATGGCGACCGCAACATCCCTCTCGGCGATGCCTACGAAGCCTTCCGGCTCGTGCGCGATAGTGCTGAGGTCTGGGGCATATCGCCCACAAACGTGGGCATTATGGGCTTCTCCGCTGGAGGCCACTTGGCTTCAGCCGTCAGCACCCATGCGCCAGAAGAGGCACGTCCCAACTTCTCCATTCTTTTTTATCCTGTCATCTCGATGGACGAACGCGTTACCCACAAAGGCTCTGTCCACGGCTTCCTGGGTGATTCGCGCTCCGACGCTGCTCTTGTCGGCGAGTTCTCCAGCGACAAGGCTGTCCGCAAAGGCATTACCCCTCCAGCCTTGATTCTCACGAGTAACGACGATGGAACCGTGCCGCCCGTCACCAATGCCATTGCCTACTATTCGGCCATGCAGCAGGCTGGCAACAGCTGTACCCTGCACGTCTATGCCTCTGGCGGTCATGGATGGGGATTCCGCGAGAACTTCCGCCACCATCGTCAGATGGTCAGCGACCTCAACCACTGGCTTTCCGAACTGAAAATGAAGTAGCCTGTGACCATTTTGTAATATTTAACATCGCAGAACCACTTCGTGCATAAGGTTTTTTGTACCTTTGCATGAATTAATTATCTCTATATTCTGAAATGAAAATGAAAAAACAGATTGCTCTTTTCCTCTTGTCTCTGCTGATGCCCTTGGCTGCAACGGCTGCCGAGCGCCTCACGCTGAAGGCCATCACGGGTGGCGAGTTTGCTCCCCAGCGTGTATATGGTGTCAATCCCATCGAGGGTACCGACCGCTATGCCAGTATCTCAAACGACGGCAAACGCATCGTTGAGTATTCGTTCAAGACAGGGCAGGAGACTGGGGTGCTCTTCGACGTTGAGAAGACACAGGGCGAGAAGATTGAGCGCTTCGACGGTTACGTCATGTCGCCCGACGGCACCCGCATGCTCATCCAAACCAATACGGAGGCTGTCTATCGCCGTTCCTTCAAGGCCGACTATTATATCTACACCATCAAGAGCCGCAAGCTGGAGCGCCTCTCCGACGGCGGCAAGCAGCAGGTCCCCTTGTGGAGCCCCGACGGACTGCAGGTGGCCTTCGTGCGCGACAACAACCTTTTTCTCGTCAAGTTGCTCTACGACAACGCTGAGAGCCAGGTGACGAAGGACGGCCGTTTCAACGAAGTCATCAATGGTATTCCCGACTGGGTTTACGAGGAGGAGTTTGAATACAATCGCGCCTTCTGCTTCACGGCCGATGGCACGATGCTTTGCTGGGTGCGCTTCGACGAGAAGGCCGTACCTGAGTATTCCCTACAGTTCTTCCAGGGCATGAAGCCCCAGCGTCAGGAGTACGAACTCTATCCCGGTTTCTACAGCTACAAGTATCCGAAGGCTGGTGAGCAGAACTCAACGGTGACAGCCTGGAGCTACGACATCAAGAGTCGCCAGACGCGCCAGCTGCAGGTGCCTGTTGATGCCGATGGTTACCTGCCTCGCATCCTGCCTATGAGCGAGCCCGACAAGGTCATCGTGGCTTCCATGAACCGCCATCAGGACGAGCTCAATCTCTACACGGTGAACGCTCGCTCCACTGTGGCTCAGTTGCTCATCAAGGAGAGCGTGCCCAAGTATGTGAAGGAAGACGTGCTCGGGCAGATGATTGTTGGCAAGAGCCACATCCTCCTGCCCAGCGACCGCGACGGCTTCATGCACCTTTATTTATATACGATGAATGGCACGCAGGAGCGCAAGATAGGTGATGGTCAGTATGACATTACCGACGTCTACGGCTACAACGAGCTGACGGGCGACGTGTTCTATCAGGCTGCCACCGAGAGTGCCCGCGACCGTCAGGTCTACGTCAGCCATAAGAACGGCAAGACCGAGCGCCTCACCAGTCAGGCTGGTTGGAACTCTGCCGTCTTCTCAGGCGACTATCAGTATTTTCTCAATACCTGGAGCGATGCCAATACGCCCTATGTCTTTACCGTATGCGACAAGAAGGGCAAGGTGCTCTCCACACGTGTCGACAATGCCGACCTTCGCGCCAAACTCTCGCGTTATGCCTTGGGCAAGAAGGAGTTCTTCCGCTTCACCACTGGTGAGGGCATCGAGCTGGAGGGCTGGATGATGAAGCCGGCCGACTTCGATGCTTCTAAGCGCTATCCTGTGGTGATGTTCCAGTATAGCGGTCCCGGCAGCCAGCAGGTCACCGACTCATGGAACATCGGCTCGATGGGGCAGGGCGGTCTCTTCGACAGCTACCTTTGCCAGGAAGGCTTCATCGTGGTGTGCGTGGATGGTCGTGGCACTGGTGCCCGCGGTGCCGAGTTTGAGAAGTGCACGTATCTGCATCTGGGTAACCTTGAGGCCAAGGACCAAGTAGAGACAGCCCTCTGGTTGGGCCGTCAGCCCTACGTCGACAAGGACCGCATCGGCATCTGGGGCTGGAGCTATGGCGGCTTCTGCACGCTGATGAGCATGAGCGAGGGGCGCCCGGTGTTCCGTGCCGGTGTGGCTGTGGCACCGCCCACCAGCTATCGCTTCTACGACTCCGTCTATACCGAACGCTACATGCGTACGCCAAAAGAGAATTCCGACGGCTATGCCGACAACGCCATCACGCGTGCCGACAAGCTGCACGGAGCCTTGCTGCTCTGTCACGGTGTGGCCGACGACAATGTGCATCCGCAGAACACCTTCGAATACACCGAGGCGCTCGTGCAGGCCGACAAGGATTTCAAGATGAATCTCTATACCAACCGCAACCACAGCATCTATGGCGGCAACACCCGCAACCACTTGTTGCGCCAGATTGTCCAGTTCTTCATCCAGGAAATGAAGTAAACCATTTAAGCCCTTTTTACCATATGATGAACCGAAACAAAATGATTCTCGGGGCCTTAGTCGCCCTGATGGTGCCCTCTCAGCTGATGGCACAGAAAGTGAAAATACGCGTCTCTAACGACGAGAAAATCCAGCGACAGGAAGTCGTTGAGGTCGATGCCGCTCAGGTCTACAAGCAACTTGGCATCCGCCAGGGCGAACCCTTCATCGTGAAGAACGCCCTTGGTCAGGAGGTTGGCTATCAACTCACCTACGACGGCCGACTGCTGCTCGATGCTGCTGTACGTCCGTGTGGAACGGCTGAGTTCTTCGCCGAGCCTGGACGTCCCCAACCCGCCAAGGTGTTCGTCACGGGACGCCAGTATCCTGAGCGTGTCGACGACATCGCATGGGAGAACGACCGCACCGCCTATCGCCTTTATGGTCCAGCCCTGCAGCGCTCTGGCGAGCGTGCTTTTGGCATCGACGTCTGGCTGAAGAACACGCCCGACCTTGAGGTAGAGGGTCGCTACAAGACCGAACTCTCCAACCACTCGCAGATTCAGGCTCTTCGTGCTGCTGGCAAGAAGGATGAGGCCTTCGAGGTGGAGAAGGCCACTACCTACCACTTCGACCACGGCTACGGCCTCGACTGCTATAAGGTTGGTCCTACGCTGGGCTGCGGAGCCCCCGCTCTCATGGATGGCAAGAACCTCCTCTTGCCCTATTGCTACGAGTCTTATAAGATTCTCGACAACGGCCCCCTGCGCTTCACCGTTGAACTCACCTATCCCGCTGTAGAGGTGAAGAAGGACAAGGCTGTCGTCGAGCATCGCATTTTGAGTCTCGACAAGGGCTCCAATTTCAACAAGATGACTGTCTGGTACGACGGTCTTAAGAAGTCTCGCGACCTGGCTGCCGGAGTGGTGATTCATGCAGAGGACACCGAGAGTGTCGTGCTTGGCAAGAACTACGTTCAATATGCCGACCCCACCGACAACCCTGCGGCTCAGAACTTCCAGATCTACGTGGCCTGCCTCTTCCCGGAGGGCAATGTGGAGACCAAGAAACTGCTCGACAAGAAGCCTGCCCCTGGCACCGTGGGTCATGCTGTCGGCATTCTGAAAGACTACCGCAGCGGCCAGCGTTTCACCTACTACTTCGGCAGTGCCTGGAGCAAGAACGATGTTCGCACCCAGCGCGAGTGGCAGCTGCGCATCGATGAGTTCCTCGATGCCCTTGCCCAGCCCTTGCAGGTCACAGTGGAGTAGGGACAGTTTGTAAGCATTTTTGCTTAAAAAAGCCACTGTAGAATTAAAAATTCTGCATCAGAAAATATTTTTCCGCAAATACGCCCGTATTTCCGCAAAGTCTCTAACCCGTTGTCAGTCAACAGGTTAGGGGCTTTTTCGTTTCCCCGCGCTTCTTCCGTCCCCTCTAAAGCATAGGTCTGATGTATGTATCTCATAGGTTTAGTGTATGTAGCTCTTAGAGTTACAGCAAACAACTCATTGAGATAGAGGTTCTATCTCATAGCTCTGCATG
>OCVV012835143.1_pt1 | contig 50036 bp, 51 predicted proteins | sample 1539721 | NCBI WGS metagenome assembly OCVV01 (sample SAMN02144230, study PRJEB22623) | gut metagenome | biome: sheep rumen | host: Ovis aries | place: New Zealand | reverse complement strand
ATAAAGTTTAATTTAATCTAGACGCTCCAGGTGACGAAAGTCGCCCTAAAAGGCTGTTTTTATGCCTGGACGTCAAAATTGACAGTTTACTAATTGAGTGCTTACGAATTATGTCGAATGCAGCCGATGCTCAATAATCATTAACTTAGTCAATTTAAATGTGTTTTACCTGAAAGGGCCGCTCGGCTCTGCCGCTTGCCTAAGCAAGAACCCTTTGGGGCTATACGTCAGAATTGGCTGCTAACTCAATGATGTGCTTACCAGACTGATGAAGGGTGAGACGGATTACAAGTCTCTCATCCCATGTAATTATAAGCCTCTTCCCAAGGACGATGGTGAAGGGCAAAAAGAGGCAGCCTGACTCTATCAATCGGTCAAATTATAAAACCGAGTGAATTTTTCAAAAATTGTTTTGTACGTAACTTGCTGACAATCAAGTTTACGTCAAAGTGATGGCTTACAGAAGGAGTGAAATAGTCAGAAGGCAGAGGGCTTTGGAGGCAAAGACCTACAGACTCCGCAGGAGTCATCCTCGTAGGCTCTTGCGATGGAAACGCCAGTCTCTGTCTAAAATACAATCCTCCATACAAGTATGGAAGGACACTCGCTCAGTCAGTCTTTTATATAAGAACTTATCATCATCAGAAGAACAAAAAAGAAGTACTATTAAGATACCCAAACGGTTCACGTTTCATGAGTCACATGAAGAATGCGTAGAGTTCTTCAAGACACTTACCGCTTCTTTATACCATCATATTAGTGAGTTGTGTATCGATTTCTCTGAATGCGAGAAGGTCTCGGTATCCACCATATCTCTTCTTTACATTCTCATACGCGATTACCGTGTTTCGTTGGGATCAGGGAAAAAGAAACTGAGAACCACCAAGTTCAGCATCGTGCCGCCATCAAAACCTGGCGACCTGAAGGTGATGAAGTATTTGAAGATATTCGATTTGTATGATTATAAGGATTTCACGATAGCTGATGGAGAATTCTTGAAGTTGCCAGTGCTCTCGGGCATGTTCCGAGGCTCTTTTGCAGAGAATCGTAAAGCAAAGGCAGCAAAGGAGATAGTTGAGTTCATCAATCAGTCCTACCGTCCGGCACGTAAGATTCTTTCCAAGAATGGTCGCAATTTGCTGGAAAGTTTGACAACCGAGATGCTTAACAATGCTGAAGACCATAGTATAAAGAAAGAAACATGGTACGTATCGGGTGTGACTTTCCATGATAGCGGTAAGGATGCAGACCTATTGGAATTGAATCTGACCATATTGAACTTTGGAGATTCCTTTTATGAAGGTTTTGAGAAAACAAAGACGGTGAACTCTGAGAACTATCAGAAACTAGAAAAACTGTTAGACCATCATCAAAAACAGTTTACGTGGAATCAAAAGTTTGAGCGGGAATCTCTTTTCACGCTCTATATGCTGAACGAAGGTATTAGTCGCTTGAAGTACGAGGATGAATCGCGTGGCAATGGAACCATGCAGTTTCTGAAAGCATTTTCAGATTTGGAGGACAAAGGACCGCAGGATAAGAATTATAGGTCTGTGCTGAAGATAATAACCGGACATACGACCCTCAGTTGTGATAGTGATGTTGTACCTTACGGTGAGGACAGAGAGCACTTGCACATTTCTCTCAACAAGGAGCAGGATTTTAAAAAGTTACCGGATGCGAAGTATCTGCAATATCATCCCAGCTATTTCCCTGGCTCTTTTATAGAATGCAGAGTTTTCTTGAATAAGAACTTAATAGAACAGAAGAATGGATAGGCAGAAGATAGAAATATTAAAATATCGTGGTCAGGGCAGCACCGTGTTTACAGGAAGACCTGAGGGTAAAATGGCACGTATAGACCTGCAACTGGATACAAAGGATGGCGATGGTATATACTATGCAATCCTCATCCCGAAGAATACAACGTCATTTAACAGTTCATTTTTCCTAGGTCTATTCTTTGATAGCATTAAGAAGATGGGGTCTATAGAGAAATTTTATGAGAAGTATTCTTTTGAAATAGAGGAACAGGATCCTGAGTGGAAAGCCATTTTAGAGAGGAACTTGGCAGAATGTCGTCGGAAGGCAACCAACGAACTGAATCACTCTACAGGTATTGACTTTTAGCGTCATGTGCTTATGTTTCTAAATTGTTTGCCATTTCATCTCAATTTGGGTTTCAATCTACAGTTTGAGTGTGGAATAATGGATGTTGTCAATGCTCTGATAGCTGCATTAGGTTTTGGCTTTGCCATTTACCAGTTCAAAAAACAGAATGAAGACAACCGTGTGAGTACTAAGGAGCAAAACAACAAGAATTGGTATCTTTCCGTGTTGGTAATTCCTCAGTTGGAGCGCATCAATATCTTCTTTGAAGAAACTGTTAAAAACTTGAAGCAGTTAAAGACAGGAATGGATAATAACGATTTGCTAAAAAGGGCAAAAGAACAGCGACAGCACAATGATAACATCAGTGCTTTTTTTGCACCTTTAGAAGCATCTATGGCATCGTATAACAATGATATGCGGTGTGGCATTTCTAATCTTGGGTTGGCATTGCAGGATGAAGTTACGGAAATTATTGGCACTTCCGACATCGATCCTTCTGACTTGGAGCGTCGGGTGATGGAGTTCAAGGGTAAACTGATAGGGCTATTATACCAGCCCATCAGAGGAAACTGTGAATAATCATGGCTCTTTATAGATATGTGAAAGAAATAACCATTAATCATGAACAATGAACCCTGAACCAGTAAGCCGTCATTCTGGTCTTCCCATGAAATTTTGGAATCTGCATAAACGTAGTACCTTTGAGCCAAAAAACTTATGATTATGGCTCAAGAAATGCGAAATGTCGATTACGAATCGATGGTAGAGAAGTACATGAATGAATGGGATGAATGCAATCTCCGTGAGTTCTGCTTCAGTGAGAAGGTTAACATCTACCGTATGCTGAAGACGATGAAAAAGATGGGTGTGAAGAAAGAGGTAATCCCTCATGGCTTACGAATTAATGCCTATTCTGGCGTAAAGAAAGTTAAATCTTTATTTTTAACAATGTGGCATAATGCCAATATATACGGTCATTTTAAGGAGTGAATGACTGCTTACCTAAAAAGGGGACGGATACATACTGAAGGATTCGGAAACGGCTCTGCGATAGTTCGCAGGGCCGTTTTCGTTTAGAGATATTATTGCAAGAAAAACGGATTTTTGCAAGATAAATCCCTTTTTCTTTGCCAATATCAATAATTAGTTGTACCTTTGCACCCGATTTTAGACTGGAGAGTAGTAGTGTTATCATCAGAGTTACTGGACTCAGTGCTTGAGAGGCTCACCTCTTCAACATTGTTGTTGTACACTTTTGTTACCCCTGCTTAAATAGCAGGGAGTCCCCCTGTATTGTAACTCTCCAATCCCCAGCTTGTTATTTTTTTACCCCAAACTCCGTTGGAAACCCCCTGTTTTAGCTTTTTAGTGGCAGGTCCTTCGGAGAAAACAACATTTTAATAACATAAAAAAGCAAAAACATGCGATTAATTATTGAACCCGACTACGATCGGATGTCGAAGTGGGCTGCAAACTATGTGGCCAAGTGTATTAACGAAGCAAAGCCGACAGCAGAGAAGCCCTTTAAGTTGGGCTGTCCTACAGGAAGTTCTCCCTTGGGCATGTACCGAGAACTGATTGCTCTGAACAAGGCTGGCAAGGTGTCGTTCCAGAATGTGATAACGTTCAACATGGACGAGTATGTGAATCTCCCCGAGGATCATCCCGAGAGCTACCACAGCTTCATGTGGAACAACTTCTTCAGCCACATCGACATTAAGAAAGAGAATGTGCATATCCTCAATGGCAATGCCAAGGATCTGAAGGAAGAATGCGAGAACTATGAGAAAGCTATTCAGGAAGTAGGTGGTATTGACCTCTTCATGGGTGGCATAGGCCCCGACGGTCATATCGCTTTCAATGAGCCAGGCTCCAGTTTGCAGAGCCGTACCCGCCAGAAGACCTTGACCACCGATACCATCATAGCTAACTGCCGTTTCTTCGACAATAACGTAGATTTGGTTCCAAAGACAGCCCTTACTGTTGGTGTCGGAACTGTCATGGATGCCAAGCAAGTGATGATCATGGTGAATGGTCACAACAAGGCCCGTGCCCTTCATCACGGAGTAGAGGAGGCAGTGAACCACATGTGGACGATCAGTTGTTTACAGATGCATCCCCATGCTATTATCGTGGCAGATGATGCGGCATGTGGAGAACTGAAAGTTGACACCTATAGATATTTCAAGGATATAGAGAAGGATAATCTTCTTTAGAGCAAACGGATTCTGACTGCACAGGTGGAACATAAGTTCGCAGTTCGATACTGCCAGTCAGAACAAATAACACCAAATTTAGCATGAAAACAGCATTAATTACTGGTATTACTGGTCAGGATGGTAGTTACTTGGCCGAGTTCCTTTTAGAAAAAGGATATGATGTGCATGGAACCATCCGCCGCAGTAGTGTGGATTTCCGTGAGCGTATTGCTCATTTGGAGGGCAGACCTCATTTTCACCTGCATTATGCAGATCTTGGTGACTCGATGAGTGTACTGGGGGTGATTGGGAAGGTGAAGCCTGACGAGATATATAATTTGGCTGCACAGAGTCATGTGCAGGTGAGTTTTGACTCACCTGAGTTTACGGCAGATGTGGATGCCGTAGGTGTGCTGAGAATACTCGAAGCTGTTCGCCAACTGGGTATGACAGAGACTTGCCGTATCTATCAGGCATCTACCTCTGAACTATATGGAAAGGTAGAGGAGGTTCCTCAGAATGAGAATACACCTTTCCATCCTTATAGTCCTTATGCTGTTGCTAAGCAATACGGTTTCTGGATAGTGAAGGAATATAGAGAGGCATACAATATGTTTTGCTGTTCTGGTATATTGTTTAACCATGAGTCTGAGCGTAGAGGCGAGACATTTGTGACGCGTAAGATAACGCTGGCCGCTGCACGTATTTCTCAGGGAATGCAAGATTGCCTGTATCTTGGTAATATGGACTCTTTACGCGATTGGGGCTATGCCAAGGATTATGTGGAGTGTATGTGGCTGATCTTACAGCAGCCGAAGCCTGAGGACTTTGTCATTGCCACAGGTGTGCAGCATAGTGTTCGTGAGTTCACGAATCTGGCATTTAAGCACGCAGGTATTGAACTGAATTTCGAGGGTGAAGGCATCAATGAAAAGGGTATTGTTGTTAAAGGCCCTGAAAACCTGATTGGTAAGGTCGTTGTTGCCGTGAGTGAAGATTTTTATAGACCAACGGATGTAGTAAATCTTTGGGGTGATCCTACAAAGGCTAAAGCCAAGTTAGGATGGAACCCGAACAAGACCAGTTTTGAAGAGTTAGTGAAGATTATGGTCGAGCACGATATAGCAAAGGTAGCTGCTGAAGGAGCCGCTGCCAAGGTAAGAATCAATCTCGCTGAATATCTTGAGAAAGGAATCGTGAAATAAGCACATTTCGATCAGGATTTCTGAAACAAATTAAAGATTATTGAGAAGCTATCTTATAGACTTACTATTGATATATGTGTTGATTATCTGGCAAAAGTTGGAGCCTTGATGAAAGCTCAAATGCTATTTCTAATATAAATGGAGGAGCGTTTAACGCACGAAGTCACAGATGTAGAAGAAATATTGTTAAATAGTATTGAAGTAGGTAGGAAAGGTATCATTCATATAATACAAAAAGTATAATGACAGCATTCAAAAACAATGGCAAGCTGAAGCTGCTGATAATTGTTGGAACTCGACCTGAAATTATCAGATTGGCAGCGGTGATTAACAAGTGTCGTCAGTACTTTGACTGTCTGCTGGCACATACTGGACAGAACTATGACTATAATCTGAATGGAGTTTTCTTCAAGGATTTGAAGTTAGCAGATCCTGATATCTATATGGAAGCTGTAGGTGATGACCTTGGTTCTACGATGGGTAACATCATCGACAAATCATATAAAGTAATGGTTGAGACAAAACCTGATGCAGTTCTGGTGTTGGGTGACACCAACAGCTGTTTGTCAGTGATTGGTGCCAAGCGTCTGCATATCCCCATCTTCCACATGGAGGCAGGCAACCGGTGTAAGGATGAATGTCTGCCAGAGGAGACCAACCGCCGCATTGTGGACATCATTTCTGATGTAAATATGGCATATAGCGAACATGCACGTCGTTATCTGGCTGACTGTGGCCTGCCAAAGGAGCGTACGTACGTTACTGGTAGTCCAATGGCTGAAGTGCTTCATCAGAACCTTGCTGAGATTGAAGCAAGCGATATTCACAAGCGTCTGGGCTTAGAGAAGGGTAAGTACATCCTGCTCTCTGCTCACCGTGAAGAGAATATCGATACAGAGAAGAACTTTATGAGTCTCTTTACTGCTATCAATAAGATGGCTGAAAAGTATGACATGCCAATCCTTTATAGCTGCCATCCTCGTAGCCGTAAGCGTTTGGAGCAGTCTGGCTTTAAACTCGACAGTCGTGTCATTCAGCACGAACCACTCGGCTTCCACGACTACAACTGCCTCCAGATGAATGCTTTTGCAGTGGTGAGTGATAGCGGAACACTGCCAGAGGAGAGTAGCTTCTTTACTTCGGTGGGGCATCCTTTCCCGGCGATTTGTATTCGTACCTCTACAGAGCGTCCCGAGGCTTTGGATAAGGCTTGCTTCTTTATAGCTGGTATCGATGAGAAATCATTGCTTCAGGCAGTAGATACAGCTGTAACCATGAATCAGAATGGGGATTATGGAATTCCTGTTCCTGACTACATCGAGGAGAATGTCTCTACCAAGGTGGTGAAGATTATCCAGAGTTATACTGGTATTGTGAATAAAATGGTCTGGCGAAAGAATTAACGAAATATGAGTGTATTTGAAAACAAAGTTTTACTGATAACCGGTGGAACCGGTAGTTTTGGTAATGCGGTGTTGAACCGTTTTTTGAGGACTGATATTGGGGAGATACGTATCTTTTCAAGAGACGAGAAGAAACAAGACGATATGCGGCATGACTTCCAAGCACGCATGCCGGAAGTGTCCAGTAAGATAAAGTTCTATATTGGCGACGTACGCAATAAGAGTACACTGAAGTACGCCATGAAGGGTGTAGATTATGTGTTTCATGCTGCTGCCCTGAAGCAGGTGCCCAGTTGTGAGTTCTTCCCGATGGAGGCTGTCAAGACCAATGTAATAGGTACTGATAATACATTAGACGCAGCAATTGATGCAGGAGTCAAGTGCGTCATTTGTCTGAGCACCGACAAGGCGGCATATCCCATCAATGCCATGGGTATTACTAAGGCCATTGAGGAAAAGATAGCTGTGGCCAAGAGCCGTATGAGTGGCGATACTAAGATCTGCTGCACGCGCTATGGCAACGTGATGTGCAGTCGAGGCAGTGTTATTCCCCTTTGGATTGATCAAATTCGTAAGGGCAATCCCATTACGCTTACAGAGCCAAAGATGACCAGATTCATTATGTCATTAGAAGAGGCTGTAGATTTGGTGCTCTTTGCCTTTGAGCATGGAAACAATGGTGATATCATGGTTCAGAAGGCACCGGCTTGTACCATTCAGACACAGGCAGAAGCTGTATGCGAGTTATTCGGTGGAAAGAAAGAAGATATAAAAGTCATTGGTATTCGTCATGGTGAGAAGATGTATGAGACACTTCTCACTAAGGAGGAAGCCGCCAAGGCTATAGATATGGGTAATTTCTATGCAGTGCCAGCTGATAATCGTGATTTGAATTACGATAAGTATTTCAAGGATGGCGATACCAAGCGAGCCACCATTGAGGAGTTTAACTCCGATAATACTCGCAGACTGAACCTCGAAGAGACAAAGGCCAAAATTGCCAGCTTACAGTACATTAAAAATGAACTGGAAGGCATACCAAACTTGGTATGAATAGAATGTTATTATGAAAATACTAGTGACTGGCGCGAAAGGTTTTGTAGGGAAGAATTTATGCGCTTCTCTGAAAAACATTCGTGATGGTAAAGATCGAAGATATCCTGAGTTAAAGATTGAGGAGATCTTTGAATATGATATAGACTCAAAGCCGGAGGAGTTGGATGCTTGGTGCAAGGAAGCGAGCTTCGTGTTCAATCTGGCTGGGGTGAACAGACCTAAGGATGCCTCAGAGTTCATGGAGGGAAATTTTGGATTTGCTTCGGCTTTGCTCAGCAACCTTAAGAAGTATGGTAATACTTGTCCTGTGATGCTGAGCAGTAGCCAGCAAGCCAGCTTGACTGGCCGTTTTGGCGATAGCGAATACGGCCGTAGTAAGAAGGCTGGTGAAGACCTGTTCTTGCAATATGGTCAGGAAACAGGTGCAAAGATGCTGATTTACAGATTCCCTAATTTGTTTGGCAAATGGTGCAGACCGAATTATAATAGCGCTGTAGCGACTTTTTGCAATGCTTTTGCGAATGACCTGCCCTATACTGTGAATGATCCCAGTGTGGAGTTGGAGCTGTTGTATATTGATGACCTTGTAGATGAAATGCTGGATGCATTACAGGGCAACGAGCACCATTGCGAGTTTGATGGACTTGAAGTCCTGCCCAAAGCAGACGGTAGGTATTGCTATTGCCCAATAACTCACAAGGTAACACTTGGAGAGATTGTGGAACTGCTGAAGCGGTATGCGGAGCAGCCGAAGACTCTGATGATCCCCGAGATTCCTTCTAATAGCTTTGCAAAGAAGCTGTATAGCACTTACCTGAGCTATCTGCCTTATGAGAAAACGGCCTTCGATTTGAAGATGAATGTGGATGAGCGTGGTAGCTTTACAGAGTTGGTGCATACACTGAATGCAGGGCAGGTTAGTATTAATATAAGCAAGCCGGGCATAACAAAGGGTCAACATTGGCATCATACGAAATTTGAGCAGTTTATAGTTGTGAAAGGACATGGACTGATTCAGCAACGCGACCTCAATGATCCGGAAGGAAAGGTTTTAGAATGGGAGGTGAGCGGCGATAAGATTCAAGCTGTACACATGCTTCCTGGATATACTCACAATATTATAAATTTGAGTGATAGCGAAGATCTCGTAACAGTCATGTACAGCAACGAAATCTTTGATGCAAATAAGCCAGATACTTTTTTTGAGAGAGTATAACTAGGTTGATCTAGGGCGGATTAGCCGCTTCAAATGACAAATCAAACTAATAAATTGTGGATTCAACGACAATAAAAGTATTACCATACCTATTGATCCTTTCGGGATTGATAATTCTGTTTATGTCTAATATGGCCCCAGTTGCATTTGTTTGTTTCATAATTGGAATTGTGCTGATTATGGAAAGGATGTGGCCAGAGAAATGGGATACTGAAAATACATCTAAGGATGGAGATTATTAGATTGTTGTTAATAAGTACATTACCTCATAGTTTACTCATTAAATATTAAAATATGAAAAATATCGCAATGATAATTGCAGGAGGTGTTGGTGCCAGAATGGGGCAAGACATCCCCAAACAGTTTATTCATGTACATGATAAACCTGTTATTATTTATACGTTAGAGGCCTTTCAAAGGCATCCTATGATTGATGCCATAGAAGTGGTCTGCCTTGAAGGATGGCATGAGGTTTTACGAGCTTATTGCCGCCAGTTTGGTATAGCGAAACTAGAGGGAATTGTAAATGGAGGTGAGACGGGTCAAGACTCCATACGAAACGGATTGAAGGATATAGCAACACGTTACCATGATGATGATGATATTGTGTTGATTCATGATTCAATTCGACCAATGGTGAGTCAAGAGATTATTTCAGACAATATAAAGGTTTGTCGCGAGAAAGGTAATGCTACAGTGGTGATACCTTGTACTTCTGTTATGTTGAGAACAGAAGATTTTGTAGTTTCAGATAATCAAATACCTCGCGACAATCTTAAAATAACGCAGACTCCGCAATCATTCTTCCTTAATGAATTATTAGCGGTACACGCAGAAGCAATAAAAAAAGATTTGTTGCCGTCAATTGCTTCTTGCGCCCTTTATATTGAAATGGGGCATCCTGTTTATTTCTCAAAAGGATCTGAGAAAAATATAAAGATTACAACAGCTGAGGATATTGAGATTTTCTCGGCATTACTTCAGGCTGAAAGGCCAGATTGGTTTCATAGTAAAAAGTAAACGATATGAAAATAGCATTAGGAAGCGACCGTCGCGGTTATGATCTCAAAGTCGAAATTATAAAGTATTTACGCGATAAAGGAATAGAAGTCCTTGATCAGGGACCGTATGACAATCATATACCAGTAGATTATGCGATCTATGGTGAGAAAGTAGGACGTGCTATTGTGGCAAAGGAGGCAGATTATGGTATTGTCATGTGTGCAACTGGTATTGGTATTATGATAACCTGTAACAAAATCAAGGGTGTTCGTTGCGGTATGGGATATACTGATCGAACTGCTGCTCAGATGCGCGAACACATAGATGCTAATTGTATTGCATTTGGAGCTGACGAGATGGATTGGAATGATATCAAACGAAGAATCGATATCTTTCTGTCTACAGAATTCCTCGGAGGGTATCATTGTGGTCGTATCCAGCAACTTACTGACATAGAGGAAGGCAAGCCTATCATACAGACACCTATATCAAAAACCTTTTAATAAACTGATAAGATGAGAAAGATTTCTGTAGCTGATTATTTCGTGGAATTCTTGATAGCCAATGGTGTTACCGATGTGTTTGGTTATCAAGGTGGTATGATTGCGTATATTTTCGATTCTATGGGCAAGTCCCAATATCGAGACAAAATTAACTATCACTCGTGTGGCAACGAGCAAGGTGCAGCGCTAGCTGCGTGCTCTTATGCACAGAGTTCTGGCAAGTTGGGCGTTGCTATTTCAACCTCAGGGCCAGGTTTTACCAATATGCTTACCGGCATAGCAAATGCATGGTTTGATTCCATACCAGTGCTTTATGTTTCAGGTAATGTAAATACAAAGGATAAGAAGCGTACCAGTGGCTTCCGTCAAAATGGATTTCAGGAGATTCAAGCTGCTGAAATGGCAAAGCCTGTTACAAAGAAATCAGTAGAAATAGAACTCTATACCAAATACCCAGAATGCTTTGATGATGCTATCCGAACAGCTATGACAGATAGAAGAGGCCCTGTCTATTTGGACCTTCCTATCAACGTATGCCGTGAGATGGTAGAATTTGATAAAATCATCCCTTATGTCCAACCAGAACCAAGTACAGTTGATGCCGCAAAATATTTAGCTGAAATCTCTAAATATGAAAAACCTGTAATTATTGCTGGTGCAGGAATTAAACAGGCGGGTTGTCTTAAAGAATTCCGTGAGATAGTTGACATATTAGGTATCCCGGTAGTTACCACTATGCCTGCTATAGATGTCCTCCCATCGGATAGTAAATACATGTTGGGCTATATTGGCGGTACAGCAAGACGCGAAGCCGGTATTGTGCTTCAAAATGCAGACTTTGTTCTATCTATTGGAACACGTCTTTGTTCAAAGCAGGTTGGACATAACATGTTATTATTTGCTCCAAAGACAAAAAAGTTTGTACGCGTCGATATTGATCAGACAGAATTCGAAAGAAAACTAAAGTCAGATGAGATTGAAGTAAATGCAAACCTTCGTACCTTCGTTCCAAGTGCATTGGCATATCTCAAGAATAGTGGCTATCATTCGAAACATAAGAGTTGGGCAGACAATTGTGCAGCCGTGTATGAGTTATTGAAGGATCAGGATATGACTAAGGCGAATAGTATGTATCGCGATATAACAGCGATGTTGCCAGATGATGTCAATCTCATATTTGATGTGGGTAAGAACTTGACTTATGCCACCCAGTCATCTGTTATAAAAGACAAGACTCAAATCTATTTTTCTGCAGGATTAGGCACAATGGGTTATGCTATACCTGCAGCCCTTGGAACCCATTATGGCAATCATAAGTTGACATACGTGTTTGCAGGCGATGGTGGCGCTCAGATGAATATTCAAGAGCTTAATACAATTGTTAAAAACAATATACCTGCCAAGATTTTTATCTTTAACAATAAGGCTCTGGGAAATATTCGTATCTTCCAAGAGAATTATCTCAACAATCACTTTGTTGCTACTGGTGAGAAAGAGGGCGACTATTTTTCTTGTGACTTTGCAGCCATTGCCAACGCATACGGCATAAAGGGAATCAAGTTAGCCGATGTGAAGGAACTTTCAAATTATGATAAGCTGCTTACAAATGACGAAGCCATATTGTTCGAGATTGAGTATGATGATTGTCCAGCAGGGCCTGGTATAGTAGCTGGCGGAGAGTTCTTGAAGGAAGGAACAGGTCTTCCTATCGACATTATTAACAAGATAAATGATCTGATGAAATGATTCTAACAGCTATTGAAGAGAGTGAAATCTCCAAGTATACGAAACTATTCGATTTCTCTAAGGAGTTGAGTGGTAAGACTATATTAATTACCGGCTCAAAGGGAATTGTTGGTTCAGGTATCATCAAGTGGCTACTCTATGAGAATGAAATTAGTAATCTAGCCTGTCGTATCATCGCATCAACGCGAGATGTGACTCGCAAACCCTCTTATATTGAAGAAAAGGATAATATCACTTATGTTACATTTGGAAAAGAACTGGAAGAATGTGCAGATGTGCAGATTGACTTCGTGGTACATGCAGCAGCCCCTACCAGTAATAGAGTCTTCAAGAGCCAGCCTGTAGAATCTCTTCATGTCATTGTAGATGGAACAGAACGTATGCTCCAACTTACTCTTCAACATCATGCAAAGATGATATATCTTTCATCTGAAGAGGCTTATGGAACACCAGATGAAGAAAAACCGATCACAGAAGATTATGTAGGCGCAATTAACAGTCTTTCCACCCGCAGCTGTTATCCTCTCGGGAAAAAAGTAGCAGAGCTTCTATGTCGTAGCTATTATGAAGAGTATGGTGTAGATGTCCGTATCATCCGACCTACTGTAATTTTAGGCCTCTGGCAGGAATACGACAGTGTAAAGGTTGAAGCGGAGATACTACGCTGTATCATTGAAAACAAGAATCTTTACATGATGTCGGATGGTTCTACAAAAAAATGTGTTATCTACTCTCTCGATGCGGTATCGGCCGTACTGTTAGCATTAACAAAAGGATTTGCAGGTGAGGCATATAATGCTACAAACCCAACAACATTTTGCTCTGTTAAGGAGAGAGCATACGCGGCCTTTTCAGAATTCAACCCCAATGTAACTATAGAATTTGCCCAAGTTGACAATTCTCTTAAGTCTGGCTATCTTCCCAAACGTTCACTATGCGAGGATATAACCAAACTATCAGAATTAGGATGGAAGCCCTATGCTGATATTCCATACATATACAAACTTGATATTGAAAGATTTGATCAAAGGTAATCATTTACATATGAGAGAAATAGGATTAACTGAATTAAAAGAAATACAAATTGATATACTTGACTTTGTTGATGATTTCTGCAAAAGGCATCATATTAAGTATTTCTTGACTGGCGGAACTCTGATTGGAGCTGTGCGTCATAAGGGTTATATACCTTGGGATGATGATATTGATTTATGTATGCTTAGGGATGATTATGATAGGTTTTTAAATTTGTTTCCGAAAGAAAGCCAGTCAAAATATAAAATTTATTCAAATACTTTAGGTGAAAAATATCCTATACCATTTGTAAAGGTAGCGAATATTCAAACCCTATTAAAGGAAGATGTTATTATTCCTTCTGATATAGGCGTTAATATTGACATTTTCCCGTTGGACACTATTCCTATTGACAAAAAACTTCAAAAGAAATTGTATAGAAAATTTGGTCTGTACTTTGGAATGCTTCAGATGAAAGAAATACTTTGGTCAAGTAAACGTAGCTTCCACAATAATCTTATTATGATAATATCAAGGTATTTACTTAAAGCGGTCCCTTATTCGTTTATTTTGAAAAAGATAAATGAGAATGCAGTCAAATACAAAGATATTGATAGTCCATTGTGTGGAGATCTTGTTTGGGGTTATGGTATAAGAGAAATTACAAAAAAAGAAAATTTTAGAGATAGTATTGATTGTGAATTTGAAGGAAAAATTTACCCTGTTCCTGTAGGCTATGACTCATATTTGCAAGGTGTATATGGAAATTATATGATGCTACCCCCAGAAGAAAAACGTGTATCATCACACAATGTAGAAGCATGGTGGAGGGAATGAAATAATTGTTACAAAGAAATGCTATTCAATTCGTTTGAGTTTTTTATATTCTTAACCATCGTTTTTGCAGCATATTGGTTGTTAGGAAAATGGTATAGATATCAGAACCTATTAATTGTGATAGCAAGTTATATTTTTTATGCATGGTGGAATTGTTCTTTCTTATTAATATTATTAACTCTGACATTTTCAACATATGTTTGTGGCTTTTATTTAGCAAAACATTCTGAGAGTTGGAAATTAAGGAAACTCGCATGTTTATCAAACGTTTCGCTATGTCTTATTTTTCTAGGTATTTTTAAATACTTCAATTTTTTTGCAGAGAGTTTTGAAGATTTTTTTAATCTTTTAGGATTTAGAATAGATAGAATCGTTTCGCATTTATTGTTACCTATTGGAATTAGTTTTTACACGTTTAAATGTATTAGCTACACAATTGACGTCTATAAAAAGGAATATCTACCTTCTAATGATCTTATTGCCTTTTCAGCTTATATATGCTTTTTTCCACAATTGATGGCTGGACCTATTGATAGAGCTTCCAAATTGTTATCTCAATTTCAAGGAAAGAGAGTTTTTAACGAATTTCTCGCTTCCGACGGATGTCGTCAGATGTTATGGGGATTCTTTAAAAAAGTTGTGATCGCAGATAATTGTCGTATTGTTGTTGATCAGATTTTTGGGGGGCGCTTAATGGAGTCGGGCTATGTACTGGCAATTGTTGCAATTCTTTATTCTATACAACTGTATTGTGATTTCTCAGGTTATTCGGATATAGCCATTGGGTGCTCAAAATTGTTTGGTATAAAATTAACCCAAAATTTTAAAAATCCTTATTTTTCTTGTTGCGTCATTGATTTCTGGAGAAGATGGCATATTTCATTAATGTCCTGGCTCCGTGATTATATTTACATTCCTTTGGGTGGAAGTAGATGCTCTAAATTAAAATTGCATCGGAATATAGTAGTTGTATGGTTGTTAAGCGGCTTGTGGCATGGGGCCAATTGGACTTTCGTGTGTTGGGGATTATATCATGCTTCTTTATTAATATTTTTTTATTATTTTAGATTCACCAAATCACGTATCCTAAATATTATATTTACATTCTTGCTAGTCACCATAGGGTGGGTTTTCTTTAGGGCGTATAATGTTTCACAAGCTATTTGTTATATTTCAAACGTATTTAATAATTCATGGGCTATAAATCAATTATTTGAGAACTTAGGAGGATTAAACTTAAGGATTTTACTACCATCAATATTATTCTTATTTACTTTAGAATACTACAACCGAAATTATGAACATGGTTTTTCTTTAGAAAGATTCAAATATATAGCTAGTCATCGTATAATCAGGTATATTTTATACGCATCATTTGCAACATTTATAATAGCATTTGAAGGTGATCAATCAGAATTTATATACTTTAGATTCTAATTGTTATATGGTTTTGTTTTTAAGAAAACTTTTTCTTGTTCTGTCTTTTTTTATAGGAATCAACGCTCTTGCTGTTATTGCTATCCCCAAGGATAGTAATTCTTATTTCTGTGCATATTACGACAAACTGAATTTAATTAAATCATCATGTAAGTATCAAGAACCTAGAATTATTTTTATCGGAGGCAGTAATGTGGCATTTGGTATAAATTCTAAAATGATTTGTGATTCTTTGGCTATAAATGTTATCAATTTCGGTCTTCACGCAGGGATTGGTGCAAGAATTCCAATCAATGATGTGCTACCATATGTGAAAAAAGGAGATATTGTCGTTTTGCAGTTAGAATATTCTAACTATTGTGATGGAGGTTATGGAAATGCATCTTCTGTCCTTGGTTTATTGTTTTCAACGAATAATTCAAATCATTCTACATTAGACCTGAGGCAGTTGATAGATTATCTATCTGTACCCAAAGTCACGGTAGGTAATATTATTCGACTCATTAAATATCCAGTTACAAAATCATTTAATACAATTCAGAGCAGAAGTCATTTTCAATATCTAAGGTCTGGCTTTAATGAATTTGGTGATGAAATTTGTCATAATCAATATGTGTTAAAAAGTGTCAGGATGAAACCTGCACCTAAATATGACACAATAGATAAATCATTTATTTCATTTTTAGTAGAAAGAAGGAATCAGTTGGAATTAAGAGGAGGCAAGGTCATTTTATTACCTCCAGCAATGGTTAATTCTTATTATGACTCTTTATTTCCCATGCAGGTTAGAGATGCGCTTTTAAATAATAATTTAGGTTATGTCGTTGATCCTCAATATTTGTTATATCACGACAGCTGCATGTTTGATACAGGTTATCATTTAAATAAATATGGAACAGTTCAGAATAGTCAAAGAATAGTTAATGTACTGAGAAATGTTATTAAAGATAATATAGAATTATAATAATAGGACACTTGCGATTATAAGCGTTATTCCTAGTGTAAGACAATATATGAAAATTACAGATATTTTAGATTATTATAAAGCTCTGAGAACCTATATCGTTTATAATTTAAAACCGGGAATAAAAGTTGGTAAAGGTACTCTTATAGATAAGGGAGCATTATTAAAATCTCGCTGGGGTGGAAAAATCTCAATCGGTTCAAGTTGTTATGTTGCTAAAGGGGCACAGTTGTTAACTCATAGTGGAAATATTATAATAGGAAATAATACAACAATTAATCCTATGACATTGTTATATGGAGAAGGTGGTTTGATTATTGGAAATGGCGTTAGAATCGCAGGACATTGTACTATAGTACCGGCAAATCATATTTTTGCAGATAAGGATATTCCAATTTATAAACAAGGGTCATCAAGGAAAGGAATAATCATAGAAGATGATGTATGGATAGGTAGTGGCGCAAGAATTCTAGACGGAACTAAGATTAGTAAAGGATGCGTTATAGGGGCTAATGCAGTTGTAACGAAGTCAACAGAGCCTTATGGGATTTACGTAGGGTCTCCTGCTAAAAGAATAAAAGAAAGATGCTAAATGTCACATAATGTAAATTACAATAGAATTGCAATTAATACAACGGCAATGTATATAAAAATGATATTGTCGTTGTTTGTGACTTTTTTCACAACAAGAATAATACTTCAAAATCTAGGATTGGAAAGTTTTGGAGTATATAATCTTGTTGCGGGAGCCGTTAGTATGCTTTCTTTTATTAGCGGTTCTATGTCAAATACGATTCAACGATTTTTGGCTTTTGATTTAGGAACAAAAGATGATGAGAAATTGAATAAGACTTTTTCTTTCTCACTTTTTTTGCATATAGCAGCAGCTATTATTATTGTTGTTTTACTTGAAATTTTGTTTCCCGTTTTATTTAATTTTGTTTTCAATATTCCGGAACATTGTATTTCTTCAGCAAAAATTGCATATCAGATTGTTATATTTATCACCGCAATTTCTGTTATAACGACTCCTTACACAGCTTGTTTCAATGCTCATGAGGATATAGCTATTATGGCTATTATTGATTTTTTGATAGTTGTTATGAAGTTATGCGCGGCTTTTTTGTTGATTGTTGATTTCTTTGACAAGTTGGTTTTTTATGTTCTACTATTACTTTTTATTCAAATAATCAATTTTCTCATTAAGTTTCTCTATAGTAAAAGGCATTATAATGAGTGCTGCCAAAAATTAACATTTTCACACGATGGAAGTGTCGTTAGTGAAATGGGGGAGTTTGTTGGGTGGAACATGTTGGAATCATTTAGCTGGCTAGCAAAGGGGCAAGGTGTATCAATTTTAATGAATACCTTCTATGGAACAATTGTAAACGCAGCATATGGAATTGCAGGTCAAATAGAAGGTCAGTTACGTTTCTTTTCATCAACATTATTGGCCTCCTTTCAGCCTCAAATCTATAAATTAAGTGGTGCTAATGATAATGAGCAGATGATTTCGCTAACTTTTATCGCTACAAAAGCTGCTTTTTTCATGTTACTGATTATTTTCTGTCCTTTTGCTTTTTTAGTTAGTGATCTTTTAGAAATATGGTTGGTAGAGGTTCCTGTTTATTCTGAACGAATGAGTGTAATTTTGTGTTTTATTACGCTTACCAATTTTCTATCCAGTGGCATAAATAGGGCTGTGCTTGCAAAAGGTGACATAAAGCATTACCAGCTTGTGTCAAGTCTTATAATACTTATTTCCATTCCTATAGGTTACATTATTTATGCTATCAATGATGATGTTTATTTGTTGTTATATATTATGGTCCTTGTTGAGTATATTAGTGTAATCTGGAAATTTTTTATGGCTTCAAAGATACTTGAAATAAAAAGAATACAGTTGTTCAATAACATACTGAAACCTTGTTTGATTTCAATGGTTCTGTGTGTAGGATTATCATACATCATGAAAAACATTATTTTCGATTTGCTAGATGGTTTTTCTGGAGATATATTAATGCTAATATGCGATATAATTCTCTGTGCAGGTATAATATATTTGATTGGAATAACACAGAAAGAAAGAGCGTTTTTCAATAGTAAAGTCAAACTGATTATGAACTATAAAATAGTATGAGAGGAGATCCACTAGTAACAGTTCTAATGTCTACATATAATAGTCAGTCAACAATTAAGGAGGCTGTTGACAGTATATTAAACCAGACATTACTAAATTTTGAATTTATTATTATTGATGATGCATCTACCGATAATACTTTAAAAATATTAAAAGAATATAGAGATTCTCGTATCAAAATAATTGAAAACAAAGAGAATAAAGGTCTAGGGTATAATCTTAATTATGGAATAAATATTTCTAAAGGGGCATATATAGCACGAATGGATTCTGACGACATAAGTTTACCTCAAAGATTCCAGAAACAGGTCGATTATTTAAACCTGCATCCTGATATTATTTGCGTTGGATCTAGGGCATACAGGTTTGGTAACTTATCTCTCTTTCAGAAACTTTTTAAAAGAGTTATGAATCAGATTTTGAGTTATGATGAATTAAAGATTCAAATGCTTAATGGTACTCCCCTTTTACATCCTAGCGTTATGTTTAATGGAATCCTTTTACGAAAGGCGGGATTCAATTATTCTCCAACATTTAGAAGAGCTCAAGATTATGAGCTTTGGACGCGTATGATATGGGACTTTAAAATGGAAAACATGAAAGATTGTTTGCTGAAGTATCGATATTCAAAGAGTCAAGCTAGCTCAAGGTTTCGAAGCGAACAAATCGCAAACTCAAACATTATGTATCAAAGAGTCTTAAGCAAGCTTTTGGGAAGAACAGTGAATAACGAGGAAATATTAACACATAGTTTATTCTCAACAAAAAACCATCTAAGTCATGATGAATTTAATAAAGTATCCCATTGGATAGATATATTGCATGATGCCGTAATTGTATCATCCATTTTTGATGAACAAAGTTTTAATAAAATCATGGCAGTAAGGTGGGCGGCCATTTGTAGGGCATCTTTAAAAAGAAAGGATAGATTTTTTGTGTTTTGTTCGAAGCCTTATTTTAAGAAATACTTATTCAAAAATTATTTAAGGCTTCTAAAATGAATAATTCACTAAAGTATTTTTTTGTGATGACCGTGATTATATATGTCTATATACATAATCCGTTTATCACCTTTTTAGGGGGAATTGGATCAATTGCATATCTGTTTCCTTTAACATTATTATATTTAAGAGATAAAGATGTTCGCAAATTGTTTAGTAAAAATAGAGATGTTATTGCATGCAGTTGTGGCATTATAGTTTATTGTGCCATCAAAATGGGGCTTGGTTCAGACTTTGGTAATTTTCGACAAGCACTATACCATTTCATCACTACAGATATCTTGGCTATACCTATAGCGGTACTTATTTACAGATGGACTTTAAAGTTTGACAAGGTCCTTGTTTTCAATGGTTTTTTAGCAGCGATAATTACAGTTTTTTGTCTTATCTCTCCTTCTTTTAATCAAATTATAAAAAGTATTTTAATAGAAACTGTTGATTTGTGGGAAAAAGGACAAGAAGGTATAAGGGGGTTTGGCCTTTCTAATGAATTTTTATATGGATATGGATTATCCCTTGGGATAATAGTCTCGTATGCAATTTATAATAATTATATAAAGAAATGGTGGTTTATTATATATTTAATGCTTTGTAGTCTTGCTATTCTTGTGAATGCTAGGACAGGCATGGTTATTGTTATACTATCTGTTCTCTTATATTTTGTTTTTTCACCTAGATCGGTTTTAAACTATGGGCTTTGGGGTATGATATTAGTAATTATAGCAATACCTATATTTTCTTTTTTCATTAAAAACGATTCTGTTATTGAATTTGCATCAGATTTCTTTTTTGTTTTTCAAAGATTATTTGTAGATGGCGATGTTTCCGACAACGGAACATTATTTGACTTCACAAAGATGTTTGTATTTCCATCTAATTTAATGGATTGGATATTTGGCACAGGTAATAATCTGTTTGGAAATGAAGGTGAACATTCTGACATAGGATTTATTAATCAACTCTATTATGGAGGGATATTATATTTGAGTCTACTCATATTATTGATATATCTCTTAACTAAAAGAATACATAATAAATATTGGAAAATTATGTGCTGGCTAATTTTTTTAGTTTCCAATTTTAAGGGGAATTTATTTATGGGATGTGGAAATATGCGATTGTTCTATCTTATTATAATATATGATTATTGGGCGAGAATTAAAAGTGAAAATGAATATTTATTATTAAAGCAAAAATGAGGTACTTCATCACACATGTTACTCCAAAACAATTTGTTGAGAAATATCAGTCATCTATATCTGGAGGCAACTTTAGTTATAATCTCAAGGATGCGGGGCTTTTTGATGTTACATATAGTATTCTTCCTACGAATATTTACCGTTATGCAGAAAAATTGGATATTGATGATATTCACATTGTGTATTCAAATATTCGTTCAAAATATTTATTTAGTAGATTGATTGGCTGTTTAGTAGAACAATGGTCGATGTTTAGAATAATAAAAAGAAATAGTACTGTATGGTTTTATAATATTACAATTTTAAATTGTTTGCTATTTTGTCTTCTAAAACTCTTTAAGAGGTCGGTTGGAATTTATGTAATAGAGGCTGATTTTACCCCTGGTAGTGATTTGTTAACCAAATTCAATCTTTACTTGACAAATAAATCAGACGGATTAATTACATTGTCAAACTCACCTCTCTTTACTCTTAAGAATTTAAGGGTTATTCCAGGAATTGTTCCTACAAACTATTGTTATACAATTTTGGAAAGTCCTTTGTCTAGAAAGTTTCTCCTTTCAGGGGCACTAAACGAATGGATTGCTTCTACGAGTAAGGTCATAAAAGTTTTTAGTGCACTGCCCCAGTTGCAATTAGAAATTTCTGGAAGAGCATCCGATTCGGGAAGAGTGTTACAATGTGCTAAAAAACTAGATAATGTGAAGTATTGCGGCGTATTGGGGTACGATGAATTTCAGGAATTACTTGAAAGTTGTACTTTCATCTTGAGTTCACGCGATCCAAGCTACCCCGAGAACCAGTGTAACTTCCCGTCAAAGGTTTTAGAAGCTTTACTTCACAACCGTATTATCATTTCTACAATTCATTATCCGCAATTGGATGGAATAAAATACTTCGTGATTCCATGTGATGAAAAAGGGATGCAACAATCAATAAAAGAGATTTCTTTAATGAATGACGATGATCTATTGGATTATGCGAACCAAGGAGAGAAGGTTAAGAAAATGTTTGGCCCTGCTGTTTGGAAGAAAGAGATAGAAAGTCTAGAGAATAACAATGGGAAATAAAGTTCATCGAATAGAATGGTTAGATGCTGCAAAGGGGATGGCAATAATTCTAGTTGTATTGGGGCATTCTGCATTACCGCCATACCCTAATAGATTTATCTTTGCTTTCCATATGCCATTCTTTTTTTTTGCATCGGGATATTCATCTAACTTTAATAAGTATACGGTTAATGAGTATGTGGTGAGAAAAATGACGGTGCTCCTACTTCCTTTTATAGTTTATTCGATATGTAACCTAATTTTACAACCATATGTTTCAGATTTGACGTATCAAGAATATTGGAAGCGTTTTTTTTATGAAGGTTGGATGGGGGTTCCACTTTGGTTCATACCTGTTTTATTCTTATCACTGGTCTTGGTGAGATTTGTGTATTTGATTCAGAATTCTTTGCTGTTTTGGGTTGTTGCTGCTTTTTTGCCAACAGTGAGTTCTGCTATGAGAGCTTATGGCATAAGTGCGCCATGGAATCTTGCAGTTGTTCCTTATGCTTCTTTTTTGATTATATTAGGAAATTGCGGAAAACGTTTTATTGAGAATTTAGATATCTGTTCTTCAATTTATAAATTGCTTTTATTGTTGTTGTTCTTCTTTTCAATTACTAGTGTTATTTCTTATTTTTGGAAATTGGATATGTGTTGGAATGATATTTTGCCATTCTTCCCTTTGTTAGTAGGCGCGATTGCAGGGACGTTATTCCTTTCTCTTCTTGCTATGTTTATAGTGAGCTATATAAAACCCCTGAAGATTCTATTACTGAGAATAGGAAAGGAAACCTACTTGATACTCGCTTTCTCTGAGATAATAATCGTCTATTTGAATTATTTCTTTTCCTTAAATTCTGCATTGAAGTATTTCCTTCTTGTCCTGATACTATATGTTATATATTTGATAAAGAAGAGAGTGATAGCCATTCGTGATACGGTTCTTAATAAATAAAGTATGAAAGTCCTAAATCTTTCTTGTTATTTTAATCATCATCAAAAGCCATTGGCAGATGCAATGTATGCATTGCTAGGTACAAACTATCATTTTGTAGAGACTACGGGTGTTCCGGAGTTTCGCAAGAAATTGGGTTATCAGGAAATAACAGCTCCATATGTACTGAAGTATAATGAGCAGACACATGAAGAAATTGATCGAATGATAATGGATGCAGATGCCGTCATCTATGGTGAGGCACCTGTTAGTTTAGTGAAGGCGAGATATAATGCGCGAAAATTGACTTTGAGAGATGACGAATGTCGCTATAGAAATTGGACGCGCTTTTTGAAATGGCCAATCTACACATATAAGTCTTTGTTTATCAACAAAGGAAATCTCCTTTGTGCTAGTGCGTATGGACCTATTGATTATCTACTATCTGGCATGAATCCAAGGAAGTGCTTTCGATGGGGTTATTTTACAGAAGTAAAGAAATATGAAAGCGAAGACACTCTGATGAAGGGGAAGCACTTTAGTAAAACGGGTAAAGTGCTAATCATCTGGGTTGGCAGATATATTGGGTTAAAACATCCTGAAACAGCTGTCTACGTGGCTGAGAAACTAAATTCGGAGGGTTATGATTTTGAAATGAAAATGATTGGGTCAGGAAAATTGGAGAATAAAATTAAAACACTTGTAGAAAAGAAACAATTGACAGATAAAGTAGCAGTCCTAGGATCAATGAGCCCTACTGATGTTAGAAACCATATGGAAAAAGCAGACATTTTTTTGTTTACTTCGGATAGAAATGAAGGATGGGGTGCGGTATTAAACGAGTCCATGAATAGTGGTTGTGCTCTTGTTGCTGATAGTAATATTGGATCTGTTCCTTATTTAATCCAAGACGGGGTAAATGGACTTATTTACAAGAGCACGAATAAGAAAGATGCATACAACAAGGTAAAATATCTGTTCGATCATACATGTAAAATGAGAGATATTGGGATAAATGCATATAAAACAATGATAGGTGTTTGGAATCCTCAAACAGCAGCAGAGAATGTCCTTGCGCTTTTTGAGTCTTTGTCACATGGAGAAGATACTACTGTCAAAGAAGGCCCTTGTAGTCATGCACCGCTATTAATGAGGACATGGAGAGGTAAGTTTAATATATTGTAATCGGAATGAATTTTTAATGAATATACTTGCTAACAAAGTGTTCTTGAATCGTGAGGTTACTACGCAGATGCGGGGGGTAGCCATGATGCTGATAACGCTAGGACATGTTATTGCAACATTCGGAGAAAGGTGTTTTATTCCGCTGGTACCTAACAGATTCGCCACTCCATTGGGGGGGGGTAGGATGTGCTATTTTCCTTTTTCTATCAGGCTACGGTTTGAGTGAAAGTTATAAGAGAACAGGGCTTAATGATTATTGGATAAAGAAAATTTCAAGGATTGTAGTTCCATACATTTTTGCAATAGGATGCTTCTATCTTACGGTAACGGTGTCGCCGCTAGTGAACGAAAGTAACAAGCAATTATTGCATAATGATTGGTTTTTGTCTTACTATTGGTTTGTAAAATACATTTTCATTTGGTATGTGGCGTTCTGGATGATACATAAGTTTGATTATAAACATACCTTTATATGGATGTTTGTTTTTGCTGTAGGCTCTTTCTTCTCTTTTCATAGTGAATATATGGTTGAACAATCTTTATCGTTCCCGCTCGGGGTAATAGTATCAAAGAAAAGGGATATCATTGTTGAAAGATGGAATATGAAAGGGTTGTGGTGGTTCGCAATAGTAATGTTCCTTGTTGGAATAATTGCCCTTGCTCTGAAACAACTACCTACAGTGCGAGCTATAGGACAAAACACCATTCCTTATAATCTTATTCAATTGTTCATTAAATTGCCATTGGGAATCTTTGTGATAATAGTTTTCCACTCGGTAAAATGGAATTTTTTGGGATTAATGGCATTCTTCGGTATAATTGCTTACGAATTATATTTGATACAAATGCCATACACTATGTTCATTCAAGCAAGCTACATCAATGCCCTGATATTTATGGTGCAGGTAGTTTTTATGGCGTATATACTTTACAAAGTAGATAATTGGATAATAAAAAATGCCAAAATTACTTCAAATAGATAGTTGTCTAGGAATACTTTCTACTGGGAGAATCTCTGAAGGGATCGCTAAAGTAGCGATGGCTCAGGGATGGGATTGTTATATCGCTCATGGCGCAAGATACGTAGGTGAAAGCATACAACATTCCTATCAGATTGAGACAAAGATAGGCGAGTATCTGCACTATGCTAAAAGCCTCCTCTTTGATGCTCATGGATTAGGTTCCAAATATGCAACGAAGAAGTTGATACGCCATATCGACAAGATACAGCCCGACATTATTCAATTGCATTGTATCCATGGTTATTTTATTAATTACAAATTACTTTTTGAATTTCTAAACAAAGTAAATATTCCAATAGTATGGACATTTCATGATTGCTGGGCTTTTACGGGGCATTGCGCACATTATATGTCAGCCAGTTGTTTCAAATGGAGAGATGGGGGATGTCATCATTGTCCATTAAAAAATGAATATCCTCAATCTATAGTTGATTGTTCTATTAGGAATTATAACTTAAAAAATTATTTATTCAAGCAAAATAGAAACTTGAATATAGTCACTGTTTCTAGATGGCTTGAGTGTATAACAAGAGAATCTTTCTTCAAAGATAAAAACATACAAACTATTTATAACGGCATTGATACCAATATATTTCATCCTATAGACAATACGGAAATATATAACAGATTGAATGCTCATAATAAAAAGATAGTTATGGCAGCAGCGACAACATGGTCTAGGAATAAAGGTTTTGATGACTATCTTAAATTGGCAAATTTGCTGCCCGCTAATGTTCTTATTTTATTAATTGGTTTATCTGATAATCAAATTGAGAAACTCCCACCAAATGTGATTGGGATAAAGCGAACTGAATCTGCAGAAGAACTGGCCGCCTATTATACTATTGCAGATATAATCTTAAACTTGTCTTATCAGGAAACATTTGGTTTGACAACAGCGGAAGGGATGGCGTGCGGCACCCCTGGTATTGTGTACAATATTACAGCAAGTCCTGAATTAATAACTCCAGAAACAGGTATAGTTGTCGAACCTGGTGATATTAATGGCGTATCACAAGGAATTAATGAAATTTTAGGGAAGAAGAAAAATTATTATAGAGATAGTTGTATTGAAAGAGCCAATAGCCTCTATGAAAAGAATAAGCAATATTTAAAATATATTAGATTATACGATCAGTTGTTAGAAAAAAATGAGAGTAATTGTTAATGCAGATGATTGTGGTATTAGTGCTCAGGCTAATTATCACATTAAGGAAGCAATCGAAGCAGGTAAACTCACAAGTACAACTATAATGGCAAATATGGGAGATTTTGAGGGCGCCTTACAGCTTTATAATAATTATTATAATTCCATATCATTTGGCATTCATTTGAATTTAACGGAAGGAGAGCCTTTGTTGAAAAGTAAGAAGTTACTAGATTTCGGGTATTATACTGAAAAAGAGGGTAAAATTCTTTTTGATAGTGAAAGAGCAGAAAGCTTTCGTTACAAAATCATACCGAAAGAGATAAAAACAGAACTATATATGGAACTATCTGCGCAAATAGAGAAATTGCAGAACAATGGAGTCATTTTGTCTCATATAGATAGTCACCACCATATACACACTTGTTTTAGCTTGTTTGATGTTATTGCGCAAATAAGTAATGATTATAATATAAATAAAATTCGCAGAATACGCAATTATGTACCAAGATCTTTAAGCTTCTATGGAAGGCAAACATGGGCGATAATGTCGCACCTTAAGAACCGTCAGTATATAATGACAGATTATTTTGCGATTTTCAAGGAATTTTTCCTTAATAATAGAATTCTGCAATTAAAGCCTAATTCTTCCCTTGAGTTAATGGTTCACCCGGGTCATTATGAGGAAAGTTACCAGAAAGAAGAGCATTTAATGCTCAAAATGAAATACCCAGAAGATTTTGAATTGATAAATTATAACGAATTGTAATAGTGGATATAAAATTACAGCGAATAACAGTTAAGGATGTTCTAGAAGGCTTGATTATAGAAAGGGATGATTATAATATGTACATGAACGATTTTCTTTCTCTTCGTAAAGAAATCTTCTTAAAGAATCCTAATCTTGATGATAATGAAAGAGCCGCAGCCTATTTAGTTAGGGCAGAAGGTGTAGTGATAGGCCATCTATTTCCTTTTCCTACTAGAGTTAAGGCAGGAGATATTATTTTAAAGGCGTCGTCTGCTTCTGACTTGTTGGTTATCAAGGAATATGAGAAATATGCAGCTGGTGCCGACCTTGTAATGGCTCCAGTCAGAGACAAAAAAAATGAGGCAGTTATTTTGGCTGATATTTCTGCGGAGGGTATGGATTGTTATCATGCTTTTAAGTTTATAGATTTTGCTCTTCCCAAAATGATACAGCCGCATTCTACAAAATTTATATTTCAAAATTTTGGTTTTAAAGGACTAGGACTTTCAATCGTTTGTGGTATTTCCAATTTATTCCTCAAACCCTACATAGCGTTTTCTATGTATAGATTACGATGTTTTGCGAGTAAATATATCGTAGTAAAATTAGAGGAAGTGCCAGTGTGGGTTGATGATATGGTAATGAATGATGGTCATAAATATATGGAGGTTCATGACCACAAATGGATGCAGTGGTGTTTAGATAATTCATATTCGCGGAGTAAAACTCACAAGAAGGGATTTTATGCTATTTATGAAGGGGATAAACCCATCGGTTTTTTTATCAATTATGAAAAAACGACATCAATCCCTGTTAGAAATATCTATAACATGAGACAGGGAACTCTGATGGAATGGGGAAGTTATGATGAAAAGAAACTTTCAGAGTTAGATATTACAAAAATAGCTATGACTTATTTTAGCAAGGGTACATCTCTTCTTCAATTTGCATCTACGAATATGGATGTTATAAAACTGATGAAACAATATGGGTTTATGCATCATAATTACCATCACGTTGTATTCAAAGATAATACTAAAAAGTTAAATGATTGTGGTGATGCAAACTTATGGCGTCTGAGATTTGGCTATGCTGATTCTCTCTTATAATCATATCACAATAATATTTTTTTATAATTATGGAAATTAAAGATTTTATTGAGAATTTTTCAGCTCAGTTTGAAGAGACTGATGCTAGCGTGTTTAATGCAGAAACGAATTATCGTGAATTGGATGAGTGGTCTTCATTAACGGCATTATCGATTCTTGCAATGATTGACGAAGAATACGACATTCAATTGTCACCAGCCGAAATGAGAACAACCAACACAATCCAAGAACTATTTGATTTAGTAGCCTGTAAATAATAATGGAATACAACCCATTTTCTCTGCAAGGGAAAAACATTCTGGTAACAGGTGCTTCATCCGGTATTGGAAGGAGTATAGCCATTGAGTGTTCTCGCATGGGAGCTGTCGTGTACATAACTGGGAGAAATTATGTTTCCTTACAAGAGACGTTGTCCTTGATGGAGAAAGGACTTCACCAAATAATTACGGCAGATCTTACAGATGAAGAATCAATATTAAAAATGGTAGACAAATTACCTTTGCTTAACGGTGTCATTCAAAACGCAGGCATACTTGAACGTATGTTGTGTAAGGCGGCAAAGGCTGAGAGAATAGAGAAGTTGATGCAAACCAACTTCGAAGGTCCTGTATTGCTACAGAAGATACTTCTAAAGAAAAACAAGATAGAGAAGTCTGGTTCCGTAGTTTTTGTCGCCTCTCGAGCTCCTTTTGCACCAAGTATTGGAAATGCATTCTACTCTGCTACAAAGGGGGCTATTCTTGGCTATGCCAAAACGCTGGCTCTGGAAGTCGCACCAAGGCAAATAAGGGTAAATTGTATTTGCCCAGCAATGGTATGGACCGAGATGGCAAAAAAAGACGCAGAGCAGATGAATGCTAATTATGAGGAGGTAGAATTTAAGTATCCACTAAAGCGTTTTGGCAAGCCAGAGGATGTCGCTTATTTAGCTGTTTTTCTCCTGTCAGATGCTTCATCATGGATGACAGGCAGCCAGATAGACATTACTGGTGGCGGAGAACTAACATTGGTATAAATATGAAGGCTTATATTAAGGATATTGCATATTACCTCCCAGAAAAGGTGGTGACAAACGAGGATCTTGTAAAAGAGTTCCCCGAATGGAGTGTAGAGAAAATTGCAGATAAAGTAGGTGTTCTCCAACGGCATGTGGCCACAAAAGAAACAGCTCTCGATCTGGCAGTACAAGCAGCAGAAAAGTTATTTGAGAAAGGCATTGCCTTAAAAGATGATATAGACTTTGTCATGCTTTGTACGCAAAGTCCTGATTTCATCTTGCCAACTTCTGCGTGCATTATTCAAGACAGACTTGGCTTGTCAGTAAATACTGGTGCTTTGGATTTCAATCTTGGATGTTCTGGCTATGAATATGGATTAGCCCTGGCTAAAGGTCTTGTGGTATCCGGTATTTCTAAGAACGTTTTGCTTTTAACTGCAGAAACATATAATAAGTATATGCACCCCAAGGATAAGGGTAACAGAACTATTTTTGGGGATGGGGCAAGCGCAACTGTTGTGTCTTCTAACGGATTTGCAGAGATTGGAGATTTTGTGCTTGGAACTAAAGGAAAAGGTGCTGAGTTCTTAATGGTAAATACCGGTGGCGCAAGGAATCCTGAGAAGAAAAATGAAATTGTTTTTGATGAAGACGGCAACCCGAAATCCCCAGATTACCTTTTTATGGATGGTCAGGAAATATTTATGTTCACTCTGATTACTGTCCCAAAGATGATAAAGCAGACACTTGCAAAGCATCAACTTGAAAAAGAGGATATTGATCTCTTTGTATTTCATCAGGCTAATAAGTATATGCTGGAGCATTTAAGAGGAAAACTAAAGATAGATGAAGATAAATTCTTTGTTAATCTTGCGAACATAGGTAATACAGTTTCCTCAACTATACCTATAGCATTGGTAGACGCAAGGAGTCAAGGAAAGTTGAAAGGTAATATTCTTATCGCTGGCTTTGGCGTTGGTTTGAGTTGGGGCGCTACGATATTGAGGGTGAAATAATAATTTAAACCGCCGGAAACCCCCTGTTTTAGCTTTTTAGTGGCAGGTCTGGAGGATATCATTAATAACAAAAAAGTAATTAGTTTATGGAGAAAAGTGAAATCAAAGTGTGTAAACACTGTGTGATGAACACAACCGACACCAACCTGGTGCTGGATGAGAATGGGGTATGTGACCGTTGTCACGACTACGAGGATAAAGTATTGCCTTGGTGGAATCATGGTAAAGGTCACGAAGAAGAGCTAAAGAAACTCATTGCAGATATCAAGAAGAGTGGTGAAGGCAAGGAATATGATTGCCTCCTTGGTTTAAGTGGCGGTCTAGATAGTAGCTATATGCTACATATGTGTATAAAAGAATGGGGGTTGCGCCCATTTACTTTCCATATTGACTGTGGCTGGGATTTGCCTGTCACTAAGGAAAACCTTAAGAAGATGGAAACAAAGATGGGAATCAAAATCCACAACGAGGTGATGGACTGGGATGAACTGCGAAAGATGCAGATTATCTTCTTTAAAGCCGGCATCAGTTTGGATGACCCTCAAGACCATGCTTTCGTGGCGCTTGTTGACCACTTCGCGGATAAAATGGGTATTAAATATATCCTGAATGGTTTCAATGTGGCAACAGAAGCTGTGGCTGATCCCGAGTCTTGGAAGATTGGAGGCGGTTCTTCATCTGATGGTAGGTATGTACGTGACGTGATTCGTAGAAATGGTGGAGGTTGGATGCCCAAGCACTATGTTTGGACTTCAGGCTTTAAACATAAGTTCTGGCTGCCATACGTAAAGGGTGTAAAAACGGTAACACCACTAAACTTGATGCCTTTGACCCGACAGCAGATGATTGATATATTGCACGAGGAATATGGATATGAAGCGTATGGTCAGAAGCACTTTGAGGATGAAATAACGAAGTTTATTGAAGGCTATTGGAATCCTAAGCGTTATGGACAGGATATTCGTATGGCTTGGAACAGTAGTTTGGTAATGACTGGACAGATGACTCGTGAAGAGGCATTGAAGCAGATGGAACAGCCTCCTATCCCTGAAGAAGAAGGTAAGCAGATGTTTAAGGACATTGCAAAGAAGCTTCAAATAAGTGAAGAAGAATTGCAGTCTTATTTTGATAAGGGTTATGATGGCCATCAGTACAAAACCAGCAATTGGGCTTATAAAATAGGAATCAAGTTATATCAGGCATTAGGATTGGATCATAGAATCAGAAAGTAAGCAAAGGACAGGTTGGTGCACAGGTGGAGCTTATATAGTTTGCAGTTCGATACTGCCACCAACTACTATTTATTAGGTTAGTGATGAAAAAGCGAGTTTTAATACATACATTGATATTCAGTCCTGATGGGGTTTCAACTGCATATCTGTATAATGATATCGCGTTGAAGCTAAAAGAGCAAGGTTATGATGTAGTGGTATTGACCACTACGCCTCATTTTAATCTTGTTTCAGAGCAGCTTGCAGAACAACCTTTGCATTGGAAAGTGTGGGGTATGTGCAAAGTGAGCATCTTTAACGGCATCACAGTGTATCATGTGCCACAGAAAAAGTTCAAAAGTACTTTGTTGCGTCTTTTGGGTTTTGTATATTGGCATATAGTCGCTCTGATACTGGGACTATGCATTAAGAAAGTTGATTTGATATTATCTCCATCACCACCATTGACGATAGGTGCAATTAATCTCATCTTAGGTAAGTTGAAGGGCTGCAAGTTGGTGTATAATGTGCAGGAAATCTATCCTGATATATTGAAATTAAAGCCAGGTATGGCTCAGAATGTATTGAGTTGGTTAGAGCATAAGGTATATAATGGCTCAGATGCAGTAACAACCATTGATCAGGTATTTCATGATACCATTGTTGATCGGTTTGAGGATAAGAGTAAACTCAGAATCATCCCCAATTTTGTAGATACTGAATTGTATCATGAATATCAGTGGGAAGGATATCTGGATAGAAACACTTTTTCTATAAATGATAAGATTAAATTGCTATATGCAGGAAATATAGGCTTTGCTCAAGACTGGGATCCTCTATTGGAGTTGGCAGAGAAGACACTGGATATAGAGGTTGAGTTTGTCATTATTGGTGAAGGTGTCAAGAAACAATATCTTGAAGAGGAGTCACGGAACCGTGGTTTGGGGAATGTTAGGGTTTTACCTTACCAGCCTAGGAACTTGATGCCATATATTCTGTCCTATAGTGACATCAACTTTATCTTTATGAGTCCAAAGATGGAAGGTGACGGCTTCCCATCAAAGGTATATACTATTATGGCGTGTGAAAGACCGCTGTTGGTGCTTTCAGGAAAGAATACACCCATTGTGAATTTCCTAGAGGATAAAGGTTGTGCTAAAATCGTGACAGAAAAGGATTCCGTGAAAAAGGTACAAGAGATGTCAGAATGGTTACATCATGTAACGAAGGATAAACTTCGGGAGATGGGCAAGCGAGGATTGAAGACCATTCAAGAGAATTATACAAAAGAGATTGTGACTAGCAAGTATGCCGATCTCGTCAAAGAATTGATTGGAGAATAAATAGGTGGATATACGATCGCACTTTCTAAATGGAGAAAATTGATAGGGTAATAAAGTATTTGAACTATCTCAAATAAAGACAATATATTCAACCCAGACATTCTAGGCGATGAGGTATGCGTGGAGAATAGGTGGGTTGATTTATAAGAGGATAAAGTATTGGGAATAAGGAAAACGTAATGGAAGTACAAAAACTGAGGAACTATATTAGTATAGTTATTATTGCGGATTTTTATCCAGAGGAAGTAAATCTAGGATGGGTTCAGGACAAAGGTATTGTTTTTCCCAGTGAAGCAAGTTATGGTTTTACTAAGCGCTTGGAAAGAAATCTCTCAGTATTTAAGGTGTCAAAGAGTATTGAAATCGTTTGTAACAATGAACGACTTCAAGTTACAGGTTTAGTTGCCGAGCAAAAAAGAGTGATAGATGTTGCGAATGATATTTTTATTCATGCAAGACATTCAAATGTAATAGGAATAGGCATTAATGCTGCATTGGAGTTTACATTCTACAAACAAGAAGATGGAGTTGAATTCGGCAATTACTTCGTTCCTTTGAGGAAATGGGAACGATTCTTTGAGGTTCCACGTGTACTTGATTTTACTATTAGAGATAATAAAGATCCTAAACAAACAAAAAGAATAAAGTCTATAAATATTAGAAGCATTTCACCCAAGATTACAGCTTTTGGAAATATTGCCAAAGTGAGAATGAGTGTAAATAATAGTATTTCGGTCGACAGGGAGGAGGAAGTTGTTTCTTTGATAGAAAAAACTGCGAATTATGCAGATGATTTTTGGACGGAATGTGATGTGATTATTTCTGAAATATGATGATAATACCCAATTATCCAATTGTTCTTGATTCAGAGCGAGATGAGGATTCTTTTTCAAATTCCTATACTTTAGATGAAGAAATATGTGAAGATATTATATCAGACTCGTCTTATCTGTATACAGATGAGACGCGGCATGTGGATTGGTGGAAGGATGACGAATTGATAGTGCCGTTGGAAAATGAATATTCGGATGATTTGGGAATAATAAAGAGCACGATTTACATAGATGATACGTGGAATGGAATTGTACAGAAGAAAGATAACTCTTTTTTTGAGGCGAGAATATGGAATAGTCATGGAAATTATGAAGATCGGTATATAAAAGTTTGGAAAGAAAAACTTCATTCTGATATATGGGAAGAATTGTATGAAGGGGCAGAATTCGAATGGGCTTTTGGGAAAGAAGATAATGGAAAGTTGGTTGATTTCCAAAAAATATCCCTTGAACCCAAAGTTTCATTTGATTATTCTGATATAGAAAAGATGGTTAAGGAAATGACAAAAGGCTTTGAAGAACTGTTGAAATGATATGATAAAAAGAGAATACTTGAAGCCTTTACCAGATGAATTCCAAATAAATGTCTTAGGAGGGGCAAGTGAAGGGGAAAGCATAGTTTTGCACTTTGGCAACAATCGATGGATGATCGTTGATAGTTGTGCTGTTGGGGATGATGTCCTGCCTTTACGTTTTTTGTCAGATATAGGAGTCTCTTATGATTCAGTTGAGTATGTGGTCTGTACACATTGGCATGCAGATCATGTTAAAGGATTAGGAAAGGTGCTAGATAATTGTGAAAAGGCAAAATTTGTAATACCAATACTATCACAAAGTGAAATTATGCCATCTTACTTCGCTTTGAAGATTTACAAAAAAGATCTCTCGTCTTTAGATTACAAGACTGTCAAGGATGAATACTGTTATTGTATGAATCTAGCAAAAAAAAGAGATGTAATTAGTTATACAATCAAGGATACTAATATTTTCAGGAATCAAGTGAATGGGCATTCTGTGTCAATTGATGCATTAAGTCCGTCAAACGAAATGTATACGAAATATCAAATATTATGGTCAACTAGAGATAAAATGCGCTTTCTAGAATCTGGGGTTGATCCTAATAAAGGGAGTATGGCTATTGCCATCTCTGTTGATGATAAACTTCACTTTCTCCTTGGTGCAGACTTGGAATGTAATCGAGCTAAGAATGATGCCTCTTTTGGGGATTGTGAATTGAAATGTCGAATAAGAGGACGTTCTGGCTGGTGCAATTTGCACACAGACAGTAATATACATAAGTCCTATGAAGAATATGATTATGTGAAGATTGTGCATCATTCATCCAAGACTGGATATTGTCCAGACTTCTGGGAGAAAAATGTAAAAAAAGACGTGGTAGGTGTTTCAACTGTATTTAGCAAAGATAATCTGCCTCAAAGAGACATGATGGTGTATTATTGGGATGGATGTAAAGACTATTATGTGATTGCGCCTCGGTTAAGCCATAAATTCTCTCAGTCAAAGACGATAATTGAAAAATTACAAGATCAAGGTATTGTTTCAGACGTTATAGTTATACCAAATACCTATGGCATTGTGTCAAGTAAGTATAGTATGACCAATTTGAGTTATCTAGGAACAGAGGTAGCTGGAACTGCGTATAAATGTGTGAAATCGCATTTGTATTAGAGAAGTTAAGGGTAGTTCTGGCGAAGGAGGCATCCGAAGAGATAAAATATAAGATTTTTTTAGAATGAAGATATTCATATAATGAATAAAGGTGGTACTTTTGTTAACAAAAAACACAAGACTATGGCAAAGTGGATTATTAACAAAAATGGTAGAGTATCGGCAATGGAGTGCAATGATGTTATTTGTGGCAAACATGAAGATTCTGTTTTTGGGTCAACAATGGAAAATTGTTTGATGAAACAGGGGAACAAGTCGGGTGGTGGGACTATGATAGTGATAACAAGGTCATTGGATTTACTAATAATCATACAGGCGCATTACCCTCAATACCTGGAGTAAACGCATTGCCTGCGGGTATGCATAGTTTGGGCGCTCGTCCTTTATTTAGGCCGACTTTTCATGTAAATAATGCAAGACTGGGTTATGGTGGATGGTCAAATACTCTGCTTGAGGATGATATTTCAAAGGATTAAGTTCCTATAAGTATAAAATAGTTGTTTTAGTCATGATAATCTATAGTAAAAAGGCTTTGTCTATCAAATATGACAATAAGGAAATAAGAGGGATATTGAATGATTATGTTGCTAGGCATAAATCAGACGTTTTCTCATATCATCAGTTTTGCAATTATTTGTTTGATTATGCGGATGAACATAATCAATTAGGCAAGGAAAGTAATACAACTTATCTGTCTACAGAAATGATGCCAGAGGATTACTCTAGGGTAAGCAGAATCCTTTGGGAGATGATTTGGGATAAGGAGATTTGTATTGACTTTTATCACAATCCGTATGGTCAGAATTTCACTGATGATACTAGATTCATCATATTAAACCGTTAAAGAATGGGTAAGGTAAATAAAAAAGCGCAGATACCAAGAATAACACTTGAGGAAGGTCTACTTACGGAGGCTGGCTTTACTAAAACTGGCATTAATCAGTTGCAAAAAACTCTACAAGATCTTGTGAGCCAGTTGTTCGAAAAATCTGTTGCGTTTGGTAATATCGATAAAAAAGATTCTGATGTTGAGATAACTCATGAACATGTAAGAAATGCTACAAGGAAGATTTTCGGTATTTATGGAGAAAATAATTTGTCATGGAAGAATATAATTTGTCAATTGGCAGAGCATGTTTTCACTATCATTGTAGGTGTCGCCTCAAGTAATCTAGATAAAGAATGGGGCGTGTCTGTTTTGGTGGGATCATCTGCTCTGTTTTTAATACTTTTCTTTACTCGTTTGTTTTTTACTCGAAATAATTAGTGGTATGAATCCAGATGTTAAGATTATTCTAACAGATCAAGCAGCAAAGAAGTTGGAGAAATATAAGGATAGCCTAGGTAATAAGTTAATTGAGGATATTGCTTCAAGAAAGTTTATGCCAGGTGATGATGAAGTAGAGATTACTGCTTCTGATATAGAAAAAGGAAGTGGTTATTTCTCTCGTCCAAAGCTGCCGATGTTTATATTAATAGTTATTTACCTTGTTTTGGGGTTATTCATGATGTTTTTAGGCTTCAATTATGACATTATTAAGACTATTATCCATAAGAATGATCCTTTGCAGATTGTTTTACTTGTCATGGGAGCATCTTTTTTCATTATGGGTCTTTTTGCTGCAATGTCCTTCATGTTGAGAGATTATACTAATCTTTTGGCAGGGAGAATGGCTAGAAGGAGAATGAGTATTGAGCAATAGAGATTGAATGTTATTACCAATAGAAATACGAGGCTATTTATTATGTCAGACTTTATTTCTAGTAGGAAGGCATGTGTTGCAAAGATAAGTGAAGTGCTTGAGCAAGAAGTATTTCCCCATAAAGAAATCCATATCAAAGGCGTTATTGAAATTATTGATCAGATATCTGATTATTATGAGGAGGGTAGCAAACTATATCCAGAGGTGCTCATAGTAACATCTCGCGATATGATGTGTTCTTATCCAGGTCGCTTTATTTGTCTATATGCAGGTGAACTTAAAGATAGGCACTTTAATGAAGCCATGAAGATATGTGCACCGCTGGCTACAGATAACTGGAATATCTACATAGTCTTGCCAAATAACAATAGTATTGAATTTGGAATTATATCAACTGAAGTTAAAGAGACAAGTTTGTCTGTAAGAGAGTTTTCCTTAAGCCAAACAGATAAGGATGATCATTTCCTGTATATACGAAATGTTGGTGGAAAGAACGTGGAGGTAGCAAGGAGAGATGATGCCATCTTGATATCATTGTCATTACAAAAGTTTGTGACGACTCAGGATGATAATATCTCAAGGCTTGTAGAAGCTATCATTATGGATTTACAGGACAAAGAGGAAATCAGGAGATTCATGCATAAGATAATCCTCGATTCCTTAAATGAGGGGCATGGTAACTTGATAGCTGTATGCAAAGAGCAGGATATTGAGAAAGTACTTTGGAATATGACAGGAGGAGCCAAGCTTCTTCCATATATTGATATCCCAGAACTGCTGAGAGCAGATAAAGAAAGCGGTAGAAGTGAAAGCGCAGTAGCCATTAAGTCAAACGTGTCTATTGTGAAGAGTATGATTAATCATGATGGCATCACCATATTTTCGACTAATGGAAAGGTTATGGCATTCCACTGTATTATTGATAATAGTAAGGCCAATGATCCAAATTCTGTTGGAGGAGCAAGAACAAAGGCTTTTGATGCGATGAAGACAATACAGGAGTGCCATATGGTGTTTTTTAAATCACAAGAAGGTAAAACAAAAATCTTTAGTCATGAATGATATTCAATTGTGGGTTCCTAATAAGACAAATGAACTTAAAATAAACGATATTAGTGATGCTGTGTCTCTTTCTGATGAGACAAATCTGACACCTCAACAGAAATTCCAAATTCAACGTGCTTTTGAGGCAGAGGCTTTTGATATGGCTACTGAATATGTTTGGAATAGAGCACTTGTTAGGTTAAAAGAGGTATTGAGCGGACTTGGTGGAGACTTTATTGGCGCGATGCTAAAGCGTGAGGACATAAATGAATTCACTCCTATTGTTGAAGCACTGTCTGATGTAGATGCGATATCGCTATCGGAAAGTCTGGGTATCCTGAATACTGAGGGGGCGATGCAATTACGCCATGCAAAAGAAGAGTTGAATTATTACTTTTCATCTAAGGCGTCTCAAGAAGGAAAAATTCTCAATAAAACTCATGCTTTGCCGATTATTGAGGATTGTGTTAAATTCATTCTGTCAATACGGAATGTATCAACAGAAATACCATTTAATGCATTTAAGGAAAGGTTGTTGGGGAATGATTTGACAGAAGAAGATAAGGAATATAGAATGATAGAAAGTGCTCCATTGTTCTATCTCAGGACGATATGTACTCTTTTACTTACATCTATTCGAAAGGATACAGGGGCCAAGTTGGAGCATGCCTTGTCAAACATGAACCTTCTGATTCCTGTAGTATGGCCACGGTTAGACGAGGATGAAAAGTGGGCTATAGGTAATACTTATAAAGATGTGGCAGCAAATGGCAATGATGCTGCTTCAAGTGGATTACGGTCTGCTCTCAAAAAAGTCAGAGGTTTTGACTATGTTCCAGAAAATGTTCGCTCACAGACATTTATATCAGCTGCTCAACAAGTACTGAAAGTACATTACGATTTTAATAATTTCTATAACGAGCCTTCCGCTGTTAGAGCGTTGGCTTCATTGGGCTCTATTATTCCTAAACCAGCGTTTATGCATTGTGTTAGAGCTTACCTGTGTGTTATTATGGGTAACTACTATGGCGTATCTAATGCTGCCGTAACAATAGCCAAGGATGAGGTGGCGAGAATACAGAAGGATAGGTGGCAGGTTTACTTTAATTCTGGAATAAACTATGACGATGATGTTCTTTGTCATTTTGGTACAGACAATCAGTGTGATAGATTGAGAAGCCTTTTGATGTCGAATGGCCTTACCGATTTGGAAGTCACTCCTAAATATAATTCTCTTTTATATAAATCATTGTTGAAAGGTGATTTTGCTACTACAAGAAACGTGGCAAGAAATCTTTATTATATGATAAGAGGAAAAAAATAAACTGTCCTTGCCGTTTTTTTAAGATAATCATTTGATGGACTTAATATCTACCGTTGTCAGTGGCACAATAGGTTATTTCGTTAAGAGAGGATGGGACAAGATTCTCTCTGAGGAAGATTATAGGGATGAATTGAACCATATAATCTCTAGGACTATTGATGAATATAAGGTGATAAGGCCTGTGGAAGAAACTCATGATACTTTCCCATTTTATAAGTCACAAATCATCCTGGATGAGCTTGTGAAACTTGGTATTACTGATCAGAATGACGATTCGGAGAAAAGAATTACAGATGAACTAGCAAAGAATGAACATATTATTCCTCCTAAGCAAGGGGATCTGCGATTATTTCTTGATCTGTTTTATGCCAATTGTACAAAGAGTGAAAAGATAAAACAATTGCATATTGAAGCCTTTTATAAAGAAGAGGTATTCATAATTTCTCAAAAGATTGACAGGTTACAGAATTCCATAGAGAATATAACCACAATAATAAGTGAAGGCCTTAAATCAGAGTGGAAACGCCAACTTGCAGTATATAAAGAGGAAATAGCTCATTGCAAGCCAAAGACTGCCTTGGATTTGCTTGAGAAGTTAGAAGAGGCAATAGAAGAGTCAGAAATAGAACAACCAAAAGTCGTTATAGCAAAGTTGCATCATTTGAAAGGTCTTTGCTATGAGATGATGAGAGATAAGACTTATGTCAAGGAATATCATGAGAGTTTCATGTTAGATTCGACCAATATACAGTATATGGAGCGAGAGGCTATTAGGCTTTTCTATCGTGGAGATATCAATGGATCTAGAGAACTGGCAAAGAATATCAAAGAGCATGATGAGGACAATCCTGTTGCTGCATTCATTGGCTGCTATAATGATGATAGAGAAGAGTTCTGCATTCAGTTAAGGACATTACCACCCTATATTTCCAAGAGTACGATTCTATTATCTTACATTTTCCAATATATTGCAAGTGGAAAAACGATAGGCCAGAAAGATCCATTAATAAGCTTCCTTAAAGAGAATTATCAGCCACGAATTGATGTGGAGGATGGCTTTGCTCGGCTAATGGATTACCACAGAAGACTGGAATACGTACAGTTTGTGTTCTTGATGACCATCCATGGATTCTTCTTTGATAAACGGATAGCTCCTAATCCTATCATAAAGGAAATTTCAGCCTTGTCTTCCCTGCTTGCCACCCAAATGAGAGGGACAGAAATGGAGAGATTGTTTCCTGAGACTTATTTCTTTGATGCATTTTCAAGGTATGTTTGCGGTGGTGACAAAGTACTTTTACTGGAAGCAGCTAAATATTGTGACAAAAGGAAGGATAACTATTGCTTGATGCTGGCTGTTAGTCTGCAGTACGAAGGATATTTTAAAGAAGCTTTGGATGTTGTCGAAGCTTGTGCAACAGAACAGGCTCATTTCCTAAAGATGCATATCTATAATAAGATGGGCGACAGAGTTAAGGCATTAACCGAATATGGTCTCTATATAAAATCGCTATCTAAGGTTGATGCGATTACATTTATGAGAATATTCAATGGCCTGGTCAATAAGATTATTTATCCTGATGACTCTGCATCCATAGATTTAGAAGACCTGGCATCCAAACCATACGAGAAAGAAAGTCATCGCCAGATTGTTATTGACATACAGGAATGTATTGCATCGCCAAAGGAGGAAAGCTACGAGAAGTTATGTGAGGATGTTGCTAATGAAGAAGATGGTATTAAAACGGGGGTGGCGTTTCTGGCTCTTCATTCTGGACATTATCATATATCTTTGTCATTATATGAGGGTGTCGTAAAAAGAGGAGTGTTTGATGGGAATATGTTCTATTATATACAAGCCCTTCATCTTAGCAAAACTCATAATGCATTGTTGCTTGAATTATTGAAAGATTGGCGACTGAATGCTGACCATCAAGAGATTCGTCTATTGGAGATAGAACTCCAACTAAGATTTACTCTTAGAGAGTGGGAAGAATCTCTTGAAGTGGCTAGGATCTTGTATGAAATGGTACCTCTTACAGAGAACTTATATGCTACCTATCTTTATATTTTGGTGAAAAACAAAAAATATGACGAGATAGTTGAATTGAAAGACCTTGCCCCCTCTATATCTTTTACTTCAGATGTATATATTCATGATACTGCTATTGCTTTGTATGAGGCGGGTTTCCTGTCAGATGCGATGAACTTTCTGTTGCCTTTTGCTCATAACAAGGAAAAGCCAGGGCTGAGGATGTTGTACCTCACTTTGAGCAATGCTACGAATGAAAAAGAGACCGTAATGAAGCAATATGATGAAGTAAAAGAGGGCGTATATGTATATTATATCCTAAATGGCATGGAGCAAGATGATCCGCTTTATATTAAACCTGGAGGTAGCTCTCGGATTATTAAATCTCTATTGGGTCATAAGTCTGGTGAAAAGGTTTTGGTGAAGAAAGAATTTGGGAATGCCTATGATACTGTTGAGATAAAGGAGATTGTAAATGATCACTATGCACTGTTGAAAGGCATATATTCGGAGATGAAAAATCCTGTTTCTAGCAATCTGCCAACAACGATGTTCAAGCTGCCAGAATCGGGGGATGTGGAGGCATTAAACGATTTCCTGGTTAAGACCTTTGCTAGTCAAGAAGAAGAGCGGCGAAAAACTTTAAGAGATATTCTTGAAAGATATGAAGCAGGAGAAATACCCTACGGAATGGTACCGGTATTACTCTATGAAGGTGATTTTATCAGAGGGTATTATATACTCTGCTCTGAGGAGCATGGAATACTATTGAATCCTACTTGCCGGCAAGAAGTCATTTTAGAAGATCCATCTGTAGAATATGTGTTGGATTACAGTAGTTTGATGCTTTTCTACGAGTTGAGTAGAATTGATGGACTGACTTTTAAGCATCAATTTGTTGTATCTAAAGTTGTAGAGGAGATCGCAGAAAGGCAGATTGAAAAACTCGAGAGGTCGCAAAATGAGGTTATGTCGATGAATATTACACTTGAGGGTGTTGAGCCAATCATTCATTCTAAAGAAAGTAGGCAATGGGCGTTGGACTTGTTTCGCGGGTTGTTGGAATGGATTCACAATAATTGTAAGATTGAAACAGCTGAAGGAAGGCTCGATGTACTGAGGGCACATGAAATTAATGCAGAACTAGCAGAAGGCTTCGGTATGGACTATGTGGCAGATTATATGAAGTTAGTTGAGGATAAGAACCGAATCCTCATTTCGGATGACAAACTGCTTCAGCAGATGTATCTGCCGAGACAACAAGGTGTAAGTTCGTTTACCTATCTGAAGCATCACTTCGATGAAAGCATGATAAGCAGGAAGATGCTATCCATGCATTATGTCGGTGTACCTGTCGATTCTGAATTTGTTTTCGAAGAGTTTATGAAAAAGCAAGGGGGCAAAGAGAATGTATATGATCAGGCGTTGAAGGGATGGTGTTATTTGGAATCACTGAATGTTAGTTTCGTAATGACTGAGCTTAGCAGGCTAGTAAAAAAGATATACCTATCTCCGGTGGTGGCAACAAATATTCATCGGGAGGTTCAGAAAACTTTCACAATAGTCTTGCAAGGCGAGCGTGGCATGAAAGCGTTCTTTATCTTGCAAAAGATACTAAACAGTGAGTTTAAACTGTTGGGCAATAAGTTGTATATGGTGTTGAAAGATCTCTTGACAGCTTTAGAAGTCCTAAATAGAAATGAGGTTATTGTTTAAGATAATGAGACGAATATGAAAATACTGATTACAGGTGTCCATGGATTTGTGGGCTCGAATCTGGTGAAGGCGCTTTCGAAGGAGTATGAGATATTTGGACTGGATATCATTGCGCCACAGAAGGATGGGGTGAAGTTCACATTCGGATGGGAGCATCTGGATGGGAAGGAGATTCCTGATGTAGATGCCATTATCCATCTGGCAGGTAAAGCCCATGATACGAAGAATCAGAGTGCGGCAGAGGTGTATTTTAAGGTGAATACGGATCTGACTAAAAGGATATATGACTATTTCCTAGCGCATGATTCTATCAAGAAGTTCATATTCTTCAGCACGGCAAAGGCTGCGGCAGACAGGGTAGAAGGGGTGCTGACGGAAGATGTAACACCTGCGCCTGTTGGGCCTTATGGAGAGAGCAAGATTGCAGCGGAACAGTACATATTGGAGCATCCTGCCCCTGCCTCGTCCCTTGAAGGGGTGGGGAGTGCCTGCGGGCAGAAGCAGGTGTATATCTTCCGGCCTTGCATGATTCACGGGCCTGGCAACAAAGGGAATCTGAACCTGCTGTATGGCGTCGTGAAGAAGGGCATCCCCTGGCCACTCGGTGCTTTTGAGAACCGCAGGACGTTCACGTCGATAGAGAATATCTGCTTCGCTGTGAATGGGGTACTGACAAAGGATGTGTCATCGGGTATCTACAACATGGGTGATGACGAAGCACTGAGCACCAATGAACTGATAGAGGAAATCTGCAAGTCGCTAGGCAAGAAAGCACACATCTGGCGACTACCCAAAGGATTGATGACCAGCGTGGCCAAGTTGGGCGGTATGCTGCATCTTCCCTTGAATCCCGAACGCCTTCAGAAGCTGACCGAGAACTATGTGTCCTCCAATGCCAAGATCAAAAAGGCCCTAGGCATAGACAAAATGCCAGTGGACGCAAGGACAGGATTGCAAAGGACGCTGGAGAGTTTTAAGGAAAAGTAACTTGTTAATCAATATGAAAATGGATGTTTTGCATCGGACGTTACATCCGTCTGGACATGGGGCTTTCTTCACGGAAAGAATACGGCAGGATGGGAAGGACGACGTTATAGTTGTCTATGATTGTGGTGCCAAAGATGTTGAGGAGAGAGAGCTATTAAAAAAGGAAGTTGACGAGTTCTTCGATTCCAATGACAAAATAGATATTCTATTCATTTCCCACTTTGATAGTGACCATGTGAATGGTATTGAATTTCTGAAGCCATACATTTCGGATAAGACCAAACTGGTGATGCCTTTCAGCTATGAGTATTTCTATCTGGTGAAAGATACTCCTGTATTACAATATATGAGTATGGTGATGGGTGTCGTCGCGGATTTATCGGTTAAACAGTATTGGGTTAAGTATGCCGATATTTCGAGACTTGAATCTTCTGATGGGCAAAGTCTGATGGTTGACGGGCAGGATATTAATGCAGGCTTCTTGGATTCTGGTACAAGAATGGGGTATGCTGCTTCTTCAAAAGACCCTAAAAAATATAAGTGGATATATGTTCCGTTTAATCTCTATGATGATAGGTATTATAGGGAAAAGTTTGAAGGAGAAGTCAGAGCCAAGTTAGGGAAAGATCCGCAAGTTATTAAACCGTCTGAGTTGGATAAGGAGGCAATTGAAAAGCTAAGAGAGATATACAAGAGCCTGGGCCCCTATAAGACCAAGGATGTCAAGGATAGTACTAAAAAGTCGAATGGCAGTAAGAATATCAATTTCAATTCTCTGATATTGCTATCAAAAGCGACTCGTTATGATTGCTATTGCCATCCTCGCATACCACTTATACGTATGCGGTGTAGAAACTGTGATATGTACGGATTGTGTGATGGCAGTTGTCTATATACTGGTGATTCGAATCTGAAGAGGTCAGATTGCGTGAATAGATTAAGGACAATTCTTGGTTACTATACCCAGTTGCCTATATGCTTATTCCAATTACCTCACCATGGTAGTCGTAATAATTATTGCGAATGGCTACTGAGGGATTATGATCTATATTGTAATCTCTTCGTAAATTGTGGTGAGTATGATTTCAAACAAAAATCATTCCCCAAGCTCTTTACTGATGTGAAAGAAGCCAACCGGAACTTGATAATGGTCACAGGAAAGAAACTTTGCCGCCTTGAGCAGGAGGTGGTGTTTTGAGAAGAGGCTTGTCAAACGGAAGAAAGAATCTTTGGGGGCTATACGTCAGAATTGGCTGCTAACTATGGAGAACTATTGGTTCATGGTTCAGGGTTAATGCTTCACGTCAATATTGGTTCATGATTCATGGCTGATTTGATGATGACCTAACGCATCTATTAATAATTAATCTTTATTATGGCTATTAGTGCTAATACATTATTTCATTTTGCATCAAGGTATGATACTTTGATTCAGATCCTTCAATCAAAATTCTTTCCCAGATTGTGCTTAGAAAAGGGTTATTGGCATCCAGGGGAGACTTAGATAAGGAAGGCCAAGGATGTATATAAGCCAGAGTACATTATTCCTCAACTGATTCTTGAATGGATTATTGATAATCGTGTGAGCAATAGAAATGGACTTGCAGGAGTTTATTATACATCAGCAAATCGGAATGATGACTTCTATATACTCGACCATGAATGGGATAATCTTGCTATTCCTGTGCAGAATTCTTTAAGTGAAGAAGATTTTTGCGCTACATTGAAGAGAATGTTTTTTGCACCAAGCCTACTTGCTATGAATACGAACTTATACAGGGTAAGATTAATTCTGGCTCATATTGGCGAGCAAATAATCCTAAAAGAAATGATCCATTAAAGAGTGACTACTATGAGTCGCTCTTTTTCAGAATGGAGGAACTGGTAGATAATATAACCTTTTATAAGGTTGATACAGAAGAATTGGATTAAAGATCTATGAGACCACATTCTTTTTTCAAGGAAATAGGAGATAATCTTGCGAGTTTGTGTAGCAGCAGTGGCTTTTATGTAATAGTATTAGCTATTATATGTTTGTATGCTATCATTCAGATAGAATTTGAGTGTGCTTTTTGGTTATGCTATTCAGAACAAGCTGATAAATATAATAAGGTCATATCAAATCTGTCATATAGTTATCTCGCTGCATCTATCTTTTATTTTTTGACAGTTACTTTGCCCTATTTAAAGCTGAGATTGAAGATAAAGAAGACCCTGAATAGTAAGATTAGTAATATTAGGTCGAATTATAAGGCGTGTATTGATTGCGTATTGCCCTTGGACGAAAATCCTAAGGAAGAGGTTTCAAAGGATGAAGTGATAAAGTATTTCAGGGCTGTTTCATATAAAGATGCTTGTCGATTTAGTCTTGTTAATCCTAATGAATCCATTCTTGGTTATATAAATAGAAATCATCAATACATTGTCCATCTATCTGAGGAATTGTTAGAATACAAACCATGGCTTTCTGCAAACACAATAGCCCAAATAGAGGATATCAGGAACTCTCGTTTACCAGGTTTTATTATGATGATGTCAAAATGCTCTTTTCAGGAGTCAAAGGATGAAATGAAAATGAGAGAGCAATTGGCTGGTTTTGTTTATGGCTTATGGGAATTGTCTAAAAGGATCGAACCTTAGATGATGTCGGCGGTAGCAGAGATAATGCTATCGGATGAGTAAACAGTCAATTCTTAAGACTCGCGTTGCTCGAATAAGCGATAATCCGAGTGTCTTACAAGTTCGAAAAAGTGGTGGAAATGTTAATATTACCCCAAATATTTGGAACATAACGGAAAAAAGTCTATCTTTGCAGCGGAGATTTCTCGATAAGATTGTGATTTCTTGCAAATGCGAAACGATATGGTGGATACAATAAAGCAGTATGAGGATCAAAAGATAAAGGAGGTTGTCCTTTATATATTGAGCAAGACTGGGGTGGTGGATTATTATCATCTCATGAAAATCCTGTATCTTGCTGAGCGCCAGCATTTGGTAAGATGGGGCGCTAAGATTACAACGGATGACTATTATGCTCTTCCTCACGGACCTGTGCCTTCGCGAATTTATGATTCTCTTAAGGAAATAAAAGAAAATAAGGGAGGACTGTTTGCTGATATCGTGTCGGTGGATAAGAATAGTTCAAACGTGAATCCCTTGAGAGTACCAAATATGGACTATCTTTCGAAGTCAGAGGTTGAGGCTTTGGATGGTGCTATTACAAAAAACATAGTTAAGTCATTTGCCGAATTGGAGCAAATGACTCATGATGAGTATTATTATAAGGCATTGGCTAATGGGCGTAAGATGTCTGTTGAGGATATCGCACGTTCTGGTGGGGCCTCGGAAAGTATGATAGAGTATATCCGTGAGGATATGGCTATCAACAAGGCCTTAATGTCATGAACATGGAATCTAGAACTGTCGAGATAGGCCAAATCTATAGGATAAAGGCGGATGAGCGTAATGAAATTACACCGAAAGGTGGAATGTCTTTCCGGCCTAAGTTCTTTGTTATAGTGGGTTTTGATGACCAGGGCAATATTTATGGAGGTGTGGTCTTTGATTCTGAAATTAATCGTGATTATATCAGTCATGAATTTGAAGATTTTTTCCTCCCGATATCCAAGTCTAAGTATCCTTTTTTAAGTCATGACAGTTATATTGATTGTCGAAAGATGAAGCCCTCAAGGTTAGATTCTTTATTGGAAGGTGACTATTGTGGAAATATCTTGGAGGATGATTTCTCTAATATTGTCAAACTGTTGAAAATGAGCCCGATGGAGACATATGTGCGTCTGCGTGCTTATGGGCTTTTGTGACGATATTCACTAAAGATAAGTGAGAAGCATTGGAGCCTGTGGTCACTATACAGGCGTTGTCGTTCCATTATGGAAGGCATTCTTAAGTAAACGATTTTTTTATGATTACATATTTGGTAATTCTGGCACTGCTAGGCGTGCTGGAAGTGTGCTATTTTAAGGTTGCGGACCGGTTTAACATCATTGATAAACCGAATGAGCGGTCGTCGCATACGAGGATTGTGTTGAGGGGTGGGGGAATTATCTTCACCATCGCACTATGGATATGGAGTATCTGGACAGGATGCCCTTATCCGTGGATGCTGGCGGGCGTGACGCTGGCGGCGGGGATTTCGTTTGTGGATGATATCCATTCGCTGCCGGATTCGCTGAGACTGGTCACGCAGTTTGCCTCGATGTTCCTGGTGTTTCAGGAGGTGGGACTTTTGTTTGGTGGTACGTCTTCGGCATTTGGTATCGGGGATTGGCTTATCTGGGGCTTGATTGTTCTGGCTGCGCTGATTGTGGCTGTGGCGGGGACGAACATCTTCAACTTTATGGACGGTATCAATGGCATTACCGGGGGCTATGCGCTGGCAATGCTGATTCCGCTTTATCTGAAGAATGAGGCGCTAAGCGTGAAGTGTGGTGAAGGGTTCGTGGATGGGAGTCTGCTCATCGTGATGATGTTGTCGGCGCTCGTATTCTGCTTCTTTAACTTCAGGACGAAGGCGAAGTGCTTTGCGGGTGATGTGGGATCGATTGGCATGGCGTTCATCCTGGTGTTCTGTCTTGGCAGGCTGATGTACGTGACGGGGGATATCACTTGGATTGTGCTGTATCTGTTGTATGGGGTGGACGGCGTATTGACGATTTGTCATCGCATCATGTTGCATGAGAATTTGGGACAGGCGCATCGCAAGCATGTGTTCCAGCTGATGGCGAATGAACTGAAGATACCGCACGTGGTCGTAAGCAGCATCTATATGGTGTTGCAACTGGCTTTCTCGTTGGTTGCCATCTACGTGGTGCCGGATACCATCGCTGCGCATTGGATATACCTGGTCGTGTCGGGGACGCTGGTGACATTAGCTTATATCCTCTTTAAGATGAAGTATTATCATCTTCATGAGGAGTATTTGGCTTCTTTAAAGAAGCAATAAGAATCTGTTCATTTTCTCTGGCGCAGAGAAAACGAAGCAAAAGAGACATTCCCCCAACCAAGGCCTTCCCCCAAGGGAAGGATGCAACACGAAAAATCGCAGATACCGACGATTTTTCTCCGTTTTGGTAAGCCGGGACACGGCTTGAGTTATTTATATTAGATATAACGTTATTCCATGGATATTCAATTGATAAATGATCATTTGCTTTCGGTGTTGCACTGGAAGGCTAAGGAGAATGAGAGGCTGCGGATGAACTATGATCTGCGGACGACGGCGGAGGATACGTCGCAGCGGATGCTGAATGCATTGGAACCGGGGACGCATGTGGCTATCCATCGGCATTTGAAGTCGTCAGAGACGGTCATCTGTCTGGAGGGGTGTCTGGACTGGGTTTTCTATGAGGAACTACCCAATATGGATGCAGGTGGTCCGGTGCATGATGGGGAAGTGGCGGCTGATGAGCATCAGTTTGTTGAGGTCGCTCGGTTTCGTATCTGCCCTCGGGAACAGAAGTATGGGATTCAGATACCGCTGGGTGTCTGGCACTCGATAGAGGTGTATGAGCCTTCGACCATCTTTGAGGCGAAGGATGGGGCGTATATTAGAAGATAAGATCAGAAGGACATCCAGATGAGAAATGATTTGGTAAGCATCATTATGTTGTCGCATGATGACGGGACTCATGTGGTTGAGACGGTAAAGAGCATTCTGGCACAGACGTACCAGAACTGGGAATTGTTGTTTGTGGCAAAAACGGATGATGAGAGCCTTAAGCCATTTTCGTTATTGAGAGAGGAGGATATCAAGATTCAAAAGATGGCCGGTAAGGTGTTGACGGATTCATATAGCAACAGCAGAATCAAGGCGTCGTTTATTGTCGGCGAAGATAATGACACTCCAAGAAGAAATTCCGCTTTGGCTAATGCCCAAGGGAGATGGATA
>OCVV011350659.1_pt1 | contig 50046 bp, 49 predicted proteins | sample 1539721 | NCBI WGS metagenome assembly OCVV01 (sample SAMN02144230, study PRJEB22623) | gut metagenome | biome: sheep rumen | host: Ovis aries | place: New Zealand | reverse complement strand
TAACTGGTCAGATAAATTTATAGGATTAACAAAATATGATGAAAATGGAGCAGAAATAAAATACACAGTAGCAGAATCAGGAGTAAATGATGCAGACCAAGCAACATTAGATAAATACTATACACAATCAGGACCACAAAAAACTTCTGATGGAATAAAATTCACAAATACATTTGATACAAGCAAAATAGATGACACAACATCAATCTCTGGAACAAAAACATGGGATGATGCAGAAAATATAGATGGAAAAAGACCAACATTTATTATTGTAAACTTAATGAGAAAAATGGAAAATGGAACTCTAACAAATGTAGACGGAGAAGGAACAATAGCTAAAGTAACAGCAGATAATGGATGGAAGTATTCATTTAACAATCTAAATAAATATGACAAAATCACAGGAGAAAAAATAAACTATACAATAACAGAAACAGCAATAGATGGTTATACACCAACCGTATCAACTGATGAAAATGGTGATATAAACATTTCCAACAGACGAGACGTAGACCATATTAAACCAGAAAAAGTAATTACCGGAGTTAAAGTAAAAGACGGTCAAACCTTCGTAGAAGTTAACCCAGATGAGTTTGCTGTAAGCGTAGGTGATACAGTAAAATATGAGATTACAGTAACTAACGATGGAAACACAGACTTAGATAATATTGTAATTAAAGATAATAAAGAAGTAACATTAATAAATGTTACAGTACCAGAGGAAATGAATAAATCAAATATCCAAGTTAATAAAGCTTATGCAGCTAATGCAAATCTTGTAGAAGGTTTAACAGGAAAATTAAAACCAGGTAAATCAGTTAAAGCAGAGGTAACTTATGAAGTTAAGAATAATGCCGATATACAAAACAAAGAAAAACTAGTAAATACCGCAACAGCATCAGCAACTAACGTACCAGACCAACCAACAGATGAAGAAATTAATATTGCACATACACCAAGTGTAAAAATTGAAAAGACATCAACTAAAGTAAATGGAACTCAAATTAATTTACAAGATAGAAAGACAATTGGTGAAAAAGAAAATGTTGCAGATGTAAATGTTAAAAAAGGTGATATAATTACTTATGAAATAACTGTAACAAACACAGGAGATGTTACTTTACAAAATGTTAAAGTAACAGACGACAAGAATGTTACTTATGGTGCAAGTGATAGTGATATAACAGGAGCAGGAATAACATTAGAACCAGGAGCAACAAGAACAATTGAAGTAACATATACAGTAACTATAAATGACATAAATGATTCTTCTAATACAATAACAAATGTAGCAACAGTAACAGCAAAATATGATAATGAAGATGTTACACCTAATTCAGATGATGATGATGTAACAGAAGCAGAAGTGAAACCAAGTATTACAGTAACAAAGAAAAATGACAAACCAAATAAAACATTAAAATATGGTGAAACATTAACATATACAATTGAAGCAACAAACTCATCTGCGAAAGATGGAAAAGTTACAATCACAGATGCTAAATTAAAAGAAGCAATAGATTTAGGATATGTATCAGCACCATCTACAATAACAGTTAATGACGGAACAACTTTAACAGGAAATAGACCAAGAACAATAACTGTTGACCAATTAGCAAAAGGAGTAGATGTAGATGTAGCAGGAGAAAAGAAAGCAACAATTACATTTACAGTTACAGTAACAGCAAAAGCAAATACAGAAATTGTTAACTTTGCAACAATTACAGGAGGAGAAAATGACAAGACAGAAGAAAATAAAAACAAAGTTGAAAAAGCTGTAAATTATGAAGAATACTCACAATCAATAAAAGCTAAAAACATTGTATTAGTATTAGACTTATCATCAAGTATGAACGACAAAGTTAATGGTGGAGGAACAAGACTAGATGCAGCAAAAGCAGCAATTAGAGAATTTGTTGAAAAAGTATATAAAGACGGAAATGGTAAAGATGTTGAAATAAGACTTGTAACATTTAACTGGGAAAGTTATGAAGAGTATAGTGAAAATGTTTCAATTTGGGATGGTAGACAACCAAGAAGCTTAGTTATAGGTACAAATTTATATACTACAATCAATAGCTCAGATTATGTATCTAAGTTAAATGCAATTGATGGAATAGCTGTACCAAATAATATGACAACAGATATTACTGCAGGAATTAATAAAGCAAAATCAGAATTAGCAAACTTTACAAATAAAAATAATGATAATGTGGTAATATTCTTAGGAGATGGAGAGCCAGATTCAAAAAATGGTATTGATAATGTTACTTCAGCAAATAATGCTGCTACACAGTTGAAATCTTCAGCAACTTTATATACAATTGGATTTGGATTAGGTACTAATAATACTGCTAAGACATTAATGGAAAACATGGCTTCACCAGATGGTAAAGGAGGCAAACTTGCATATACAGCTGAAAATAGAGCTGAATTAATTAACTCATTTGATGCAATTACTAAGAGCGTAAGTGATAAGCCAACTGATACAGGAACAACAAATCCAAGTGTAAATGGAAAGATTACAATAAATTTAGATAAAGAATTAGCAGCAGGTAAACAAATAACAATAACGGTAGATGGAACTTCTACATCATATGATTATGATAAATTGCCAAGTGGTTTAACTTATAATAGTTCAACAAAAACAATTGAATGGGATATATCAAATTATAATGCAAATGCTAATTTAAAAATTTCATATATCATATAAAAAATAACAAAATAAGGTCACATTTATTGACCTTATTTTGTTAGAAAATAAAAAGGTGGAATAATTTTGAAAGCTAAAAGAATGAAAAAAGATGAAAAAAAATATAGTATTAAATTTTATAAATTACTAATAATTATAGTTATTCTGGCTATAATTGGAATAGGAACTTATTGTTATATAAATAAAGTTAAGCCAACTTTTACAATAAGCACAGAAATATTTGAAGTAGCAAAACAAAATAGTAAAACAGAAAAAAATGAATCAGATGAATTTGTAAAAGAAAAAGAATTTAATGGAATGAAAGTAAATAATATTTCATTAGAAAGAAATGGGGGAATTAGTTCTTTTTCAGCAAATATAGAAAATGATACAAATAAGAAATTTGAAGGAAGAGAAATAAAAATTACTTTTCTACATGAAGACCTAACTCAAATAACAATTTTAAAAACAAGATTGGATAATATAGAAGTAGGACAAACCGCTAATATAAAGATTTCAACATCATTAAATTTAATGGACGCTTATACTTTTAAAATAGAATAAAAAAATAGGACTTGATTTATAATTCAAGTCCTTTTATATATTAAATTCTAAACCATTACATTTGCGAACATCAAGAACAATATATATAATAAAGTTTTAACTGACATACGAATTGTAGTTTTAGCAGTTCTCTTTATTACCGTTAACCTGTGTTCTTTTCTAACTGTTAAAGCTAAACAGTTTGTTACTGGTGTATATTCTTGAGTCTTCATAGTAATCAACTCCTTTATCTTTTTGTAAATTTAATAAATTTTAACCTTTGTAATCAATTATTTTTAATATCTTATACTTTCATAATACACAAAATATTACAAAAAGTCAAGCTTTTTTACAAAAAAAAATCATTTGCATTACAATTTTATTACAAAAATATTACAAAATAGTATTTATGAGTAAAAAATACCTAAAATCTAAAAGCGCTTTTTTGTGATTGTTAGGTAAACAAAGAATTAAAACTACTTTATTAAAATGATAAAATAATGGGTTTTGTGTTTGATTATTACATCATATATGGTAAAATATTGAAAGAAAGGATTGATATGAATGAAAAGATATAAACAAAATGAAATTGATGAATTAGCAGAAATACTTAAAAGAGACGGAGTGATTAGTGTTCCTACTGATACAGTGTATGGTGTATGTGCACGTATAAATTCAATAAGGGCTCATGATAATCTTGCAATTGTTAAAAATCGTCCTTCTGCAAAATTATTTCCCGTTATGTGTGCAGATGAAGAACAGATAAAAAGTATTGCTATAGTAAATAAAAAAATAGAAAATATAATTCGTAATTTAATGCCAGGTCCTATTACTTTAGTTTTAGAAAAAAGACCAGAAGTACCAGAATATGTAAATAATGGTGGCACAACAATTGCAGTAAGAATGGCAACTTCAAAACCGTTAGAAGAGTTAATACGAAAAACTGGAAGTCCACTTTTTATGAGTAGTGCTAATCAGAGTGGACAGCCTACATGTACTAATTTGGACGAAATAGAGAAAGTCTGCCCATTATTAGATGGAATGATGGAAGGGAATGTTACATTTGGTAAAGGAAGTACGATAGTAGATTGTACATCAGATACAATAAAGATCTTAAGACCTGGACCAATTTCAATAGAACAAATCACAGAATATCAATTATAGGTGGCTTAAATATTTTACACATAATGAGAAAAAATATTGGAATTTCGAAAATTAAATTAGGTGATGTTATGAAAATATTAATCATTGGAAGTGTTGGAAGTGGAAAGAGTACATATGCAAGGAAATTATCAAATGAATTAAATATTGAAAGTTATGAGATTGATTCAATAGTTCATAATGACGAAAGAAATATAAAAAGAACTATTCAGGAGCAAAATCTTATTATTAATGATATTAACAAAAACAATTCATGGATAATAGAAGGAACATTGAGAAAGAATTTGTACTATTTATTAGATAAGGCTGATAAGATACTATTTTTAGACATTCCATATAATATTAGAAAAAGAAGAATATTAATGAGATTTATAAAACAAAAAATTAAATTGGAAAAATGTAACTACAAACCAACATTACAAATGTTGAAAATGATGTTTAAATGGAATAAAAATTTTGAGGAAGATAAGAAAAAATTTATTGAGTTATTAAATAAATATGAAGAAAAAATGAAAATGTAAAAGAAATTTTAAAAATTGACTTCGTAAAATAGGTTATTAGTGAGGAAACAAGTGAGAGGATATTTCTTGCTTGTTTTTTTATTTAATTAAAAATGTTTTTTAAGGGTTTCATTAAAAAATTCATAAATTTGACCTTAAAAAAGTGTTTTTTGTGAGGAAACAATTAGAAGAACATTTTTAGTAATAAAAAATAAAAAAGTACAATAAAATTTACAAATGATGTTATTTGTATTTGAGTAAGATTAAAAGGATTTGATGAATAATGGGAAATGAAAAAATTATAAATTATTTATCTAAAGTTCAAAATCCGTACCAAATAAATGTAGAAAATATAGTTGTAACAATGGAATATACCGAAACTAATAAAAAGTTTAATGAATGTATGGTAAATATTTTAAAAGCTAAGGTGAAATAGGAATACAAAATTATTTCATAATTTTGCATACTGAAACTGTAAGAAATAAATTTTAACAGTTTCAGCAAAATGGGCTGACAAATATTAGTGAGCACGCTACAATGAAAATAAATGAAAAATCATTTATTTTATTTTAAAATCTGAAGTAGGAGCAAAAGTTAATGGCAAGAAAATCAAAGTATTCTTCTAATGAAAATATATCAAGAAAAAAAATATGGTCAGTTGCATTATATATAAGACTTTCACAACAAGATGAAGACAATGGACAAGATAAACACGAAAGCAATAGTGTTACAAGCCAAAAAACATTATTAAATGATTTTGTAGAAGAAAATGATGATTTAATAGTTTATGATACTTATGTAGATGATGGATTTTCAGGAACAGATTTTGATAGACCCTCATTCCAAAGACTATTAGAAGATATGAAGAGTGAGAAGATAAATTGCATTATAGTTAAAGACTTATCAAGGCTTGGAAGAAATCACTTTGAAGCGGGAAACTACATAGAGAAAGTTTTTCCATTATTTAATATAAGATTTATTGCCATTAATGATTTTATAGATAGTTTTAAAAATCCAGAAAGTGTAAATACAATTTTATTACCATTTAAAAACTTAATAAATGATGAATATGCAAGAGATGTGTCAATTAAAATTAGAAGTAGCTTAAATGGAAAAAAGAAAAAAGGCGAGTTTGTGGGTAGCTTCCCATCTTATGGTTATGTAAAAGATGAAAAGGATAAGCACAAACTTGTTATAGATGAAGTTGCAGCTGATATTGTTAGAAAAATATTTGACTGGCATGTTAATTTAGGGCTTGGAAAGATCGCAATATGTCATAAGTTGAATAATTTAGGAATTTTAAATCCTACAGGACACAAAAAAATAGAATTAGGGCAGAATTATGAAAACTGTGGAATAGTTGACAATACATATACTTGGACACCATCTACAGTAAGAAACATTTTGAAGAATGAAGTGTATATAGGAAATACTGTTCAAGGAAAAAGGAGAGCAAAAAGCTATAAAATACATAAAATAGAAAATGTTCCAGAGGAAGAATGGGTAAGAGTAGAAAATACGCATAGAGCAATTATTGATAAAGAAACATTTGAAAAAGCACAGGAATTAAGTAGACGCGACACAAAAGTATCTCAAAAAACAAAAGAATTATCAATATGGGCAGGATTCTTAAAATGTGCAGATTGCAAGAGAGCAATGAATAAGAAAAGTAGCACAAATAAGAGTGGTAGCAAATATGAATACTATATTTGTAGCACATATAGAAAAAAGTCTAATAAGTTGTGTACAAAACATACTATAAAAGAAGAATTGCTAGAAAATGCTGTAATTCAATCAATTAATTTACATATTGATCTATTAACTAATATAGAAGAAATGATAAAACAAATAAATCAAAGTAGTTTTCAAAATCTAAAAAATGAAAATATAGAAAATATGATAAGAGCAAAGCAAATTGAACTTTCAAAAATCTCTAATTTCAAAAGAACACTTTACGAAGATTGGAAGAATGAAGATATAACAAGAGAGGAATATTTAGAATATAAACGAAAATATGAAAATGATATAGAAAGACTAAAGCAGAATATTGAGAGTTTAGCAATAGAAAAACAAAAATATGAAACTCAAAATACTACAAATAATGAATGGATAGCAAAGTTTAAAGAAAAAAAGAATATAACAAAATTAACAAGGGATATAATGATGGAATTAATAGATTGTATTTATGTACAAGAAAATGGAAATATAACGATAAGATTTAAGTTTGAAGATGAATTTAAAAGATGTCAGGATTACATAGAAAACAATAAAATTGCATTAAATAAGCAAGTAGCAAATTTATAAGAGAAAAGAACAATAGTGGCGGAATAATATGAATAACTGAAATAGTATAAAATTAGCCACGTTAAATTGTTCGTGCGCGAAATTTTCTTGAGAAAGTTTCTGTGCAGTTTTAACACAATTCACGAAGTGAATTTGTGTTGTTATAATCAACCAAGGAGGTGGTGTGGCAGCACCAGTAGGAGGGCAAGTATTTAGCGAAATATTGCCATATCTAGAAGTAAACCAAGGAAATCAAGAAGAAATAGAGAAAGTAGAACAAGTACAAACGCCTGATATAGTAGGTAAAAGCATAAAAGAAACAGAAAAAATACTAAAAGAAAATGACCTGGAACTTGTAGCGGAAAATGAAACTGAAGAATTAGATAAAGAAAATACTGTTGTAAAAGAACAGACACCCAAAGCAGGAATCACTATTAACAAAGGAAGTAAAGTATATATTAATTATTAGCGTGGGCTTTAAGTATATTTGGCTGTGAATTGTAACAACAGTAACTGTAACTTATTTAAATTTATAAAAAACTCTATACAAATTTTAAATTTAGATATATAATGAGAACAACTATAAACAAGACTTTGTTATCAGTTTTGCATTATTAATCAAGGGAGATTGAATTTGAAAAATAATTGGATTTTGGTGTTGTTAAACCTCAATGTTAATTTAATCAACGTACAAAGCGTACGCATCATGAATTAACTTATTGTTTACCTAGCCAAAAGCACAATTCTTTTCCAAACAAGTTTCTGCCTTAAGAAAGGAATGAAAGAAGTTGAAATTAAAGGAATTATTAGTTGGCTTAGAAGAATTAAAAGCTAAAGGAGATTTAGACATAGAAATAAGCGGAATTGAAAAAAATTCAAAAGAAATAAAAGAAGGATACTTATTTGTTGCAGTAAAAGGATTTTCAGCAGATGGCCATAAATATATAGAAGATGCAATAAATAACGGTGCAGTAGCAATTATAATAGAAGAAGGTTGCGATTTGAAATTATTTAAGGTTCCAGAGGGTATAACAGTTGTTATGGCAAAAGATACAAGAGAGGCATTAGCGATTACATCTTGTAATTTTTATGGTAATCCAAGTAAAAAATTCAAATTAATTGGAGTAACTGGAACAAAAGGAAAAACAACTACAACTTTTATGATTAAAGAAATTTTAGAAAAAGCAGGAAAGAAAGTCCGGATTAGTAGGAACAATTGCAGTATATAGTAATGGTAAAAAAATAAAAGATAGTGATAGAACAACACCAGAAAGTTTAGAATTACAACAGATTTTTAGTAATATGGTAGAAGATGGCGTAGAAGTATGTGTAATGGAGGTATCATCCCAAAGCTTGAAATTACACAGAGTTGCAGGATGTGATTTTGACATAGTATTGTTTACGAATTTTTCAGAAGATCACATTAGCCCAAATGAACACTCAGATATGGAAGATTATTTTAATTCAAAATTAAAATTATTTGAAATGTGTAAAACAGGTATTGTAAATGCAGATGATTTATATTCATCAAGAATTCCAAGGTTATTTCCAGATAGCAATATAGTAACTTATGGAATTGATAATTATGCAAATTTATTAGCAAAAGATATTACAATAACAAATTCATATGTTGATTTTAAAGTAAAAATAACAGATAGAAATGAAAGAGTAAAAACTTTTATACCAGGAAGGTTTAGTGTATATAATTCACTAGCTGCAATTTCGGTGGCTCAAAAATTTGGAATATCAGCTGAAATAATTAAAGAAGCTTTGCAAGATATTAGAGTACCAGGAAGGTCAGAACTAGTTGATAATAAATTAGAAATCCCAATTATGATAGATTATGCTCATTCACCAGAAAGTTTGCAAAATATCCTTCAAGCTGTAAAAAGCTATACAAGAGGAAGAGTAATTAGTGTATTTGGATGTGGGGGAGACAGAGATTCTGGCAAAAGACCTATAATGGGAGAAATATCAGGAAGAATTGCGGATTACACATTTATTACTTCTGATAATCCAAGAACAGAAGATCCTAAAAAAATAGTAAAACAAATTGAAGAAGGAATAAAAAAGACAAAAGGAAGATATTCTGTTGTCGTTGATAGAACAGAAGCAATAAGGCAAGCAATAAAAATGGCAACCAAAAGAGATATAATTATCTTAGCAGGAAAAGGACATGAGCCATATCAAGAAATTGATGGAGTAAAACATCCTTATGATGAAAGAATAATTGTAAAAGATTTAATAGATGAAATGAATAAATAAAACAAAAGAAAGGTTTGATAAAATTGAAACTAGAAACTTCGATATTAATAATATCGTTCATAATTAGCGTAATTTTAGGGATTATAATTATACCAATATTAAAAAAGTTAAAAGTTGGGCAAATAGAAAGAGATGATGGACCACAATCACACTTGAAAAAACAAGGAACACCTACAATGGGTGGAATAATCATGATAATAACTATGATATTAATAGTTACAGGAACATATATGTACCTAAGTCTCAATGGTCAAGTGAATTTAGCAAATAAATTATTGCCAATTTTGTTATTAACCATAGGATTTGGATTAATTGGTTTTATTGATGATTTTAAAAAATTAGTATTAAAAAATACTAAAGGACTAAAGCCGAGCTACAAAATGTTAGGTTTATTAATAATATCAGTGGCATATGTAATATACTTGGTTTATGGAGTAAAACTTGGAAATGATACTTATATACCAGTTTTGAAGCAATATATAATGTTACCAATATATATTTATATACCATTTGCAATATTTGTAATATTAGGAACAACAAATGCAGTAAATTTAACTGACGGAATTGATGGTCTTTCATCTAGTGTATGTGCTATTATAATTACATGTTTAACAATAATAGGAAATATGCAAGGGCAGACTGAAATTTCTTTACTTGGAAGTATTGCAGTAGGAAGTACACTAGGATTTTTAATGTTTAATTTACATCCAGCAAAAGTATTTATGGGAGACACAGGTTCTCTTTTGCTTGGAGGTATAATTTCAGCTTTGGCACTTTATTTAAAAATGCCATTATTATTAATTATAATTGCAATAATTCCAGTATTAGAAACTTTATCTGTTATTTTACAAGTAGCATATTTTAAGAAAACAGGAAATAGAATACTAAAAATGGCCCCCCTACATCATCATTACGAATTATCAGGATGGAAAGAAAGTAAAGTAGTTATCGTATTTAGTATTATTACATTGATATTTTGCATAATTGGACTAAAGATAATATAAATTAAGGAAGGAAGAAAATAAATGGCGAAAAAGAAAAATAGTAACAAAAAAAGTTTTTCCAGTTTTTTAAATAATCCAGTTGACTTCACTTTGTTGATAACTGTTTTACTATTATTATCTTTAGGATTAGTAATGGTACTTTCCGCAAGTTCACCTTCTGCATTAGCCGAAAGTGGTAACAGTTATGCATTCTTTTCTAAACAGCTAATATTTGCGATTTTAGGAATAGTTGCTATGCTTTTTATATCAAAAATTGATTATAGATTTTATCAAAAGTTCTATAAACATACATGGATTTTATCTTTAATTTTGCTAGCATTGGTATTAATAGCAGGAAAAACAATAAATGGTGCAAAAAGATGGATATATGTAACAGAAACCTTATCTTTTCAACCATCAGAGCTAGTGAAGTTTTTAATGATAATCTTTTATGCAGGTATTTTAGTGAAAAACAGGGATGAGTTAGGAAAATATGGGAAAGGTTTTATAAAACATATATGTTGCCTAGCTCCAATAATTGGATTACTTTTGTTACAACCACACTTTAGTAGTTCGGTAGTAATTATTGGTATCTGTTCTGTAATGATGATAGTAGCAGGATGTAAATTCTGGCATTTTATCGCAACAGGTAGTACACTCGGAGTACCGGCAATAATATTACTAATCATAAAATCACCATATAGATTGCAACGAGTTGTAACTTTTTTAGACCCTTGGAAAGACGCATCAGATACGGGATGGCAAGTAATTCAAAGTTTATATGCTATAGGCTCAGGAGGGTTATTTGGAGCAGGACTTGGTGAAAGTAAGCAAAAATTTTTATATATACCAGAACCACACAATGATTTTATTTTTTCAATATTAGGAGAAGAATTAGGCTTTATAGGTTGTGCAGCTGTATTAATTTTATTTGCAATTTTTATATGGAGAGGAATTTTAATAGCCATGAAAGCACCAGATATGTTTGGAAGCTTAGTAGCAGTTGGAATTACAGCATTAGTAGCAATACAAGTAATTATAAATGTAGCAGTTGTAACATCATCTATGCCTGCAACAGGAATGCCATTACCATTCTTCAGTTATCGGAGGAACGGCATTGTTTATTCTGCTTTGTGAAATTGGAGTACTGCTTAACATTTCAAGAGCAAGCGCGACGGATTAGGAGGAAAAAGGATGAAAGTAATCATTGCAGCAGCTGGAACAGCAGGACATATTAATCCAGGTCTTGCAATAGCAACTAAAATAAAAAAAGAAAAACCAAACTCTAAAATAATGTTTATAGGAACAACAAGAGGACTGGAAAATGACCTAGTACCAAGAGCTGGTTACGAATTGAAAACAATAAATGCTTATGGATTAAGCAAGAAAATATCATTTGAAAACATAAAGAAAATGTTTAAAACTTTAAAAGGATATGGAGAGGCAAAAACAATAATAAAAGAATTCAAACCAGATATTGTAATTCGGAACTGGTGGATATATTTGCGGAGCGACAATATCTTCAGCTCACAAATTAAAAATTCCAACATTATTGCATGAAAGTAATGCATTTCCAGGAAAAGCAATAAAAGCACTAGCTAGAAAAACAGACACAATATTGGTTTCTTTTAAGGATGCAATACCAAGAATAAAAAATGCAAAAAATGTGGTATTTACCGGAACACCAATAAAGATAAAGAAAATTTGTTATTCAGAAGCAGAGAAAAACAAGATAATTCATACTGTTGGATTAAATAATGGAAAGCCGATTGTATTAATTTTTGGTGGAAGTCAAGGTGCTAAAAAGATTAATGATACAATAATAGAAATTATAAAAAACAAATTAAATAAAAATTATCAAATAATTTGGGCAACTGGACCAAAGCAATATGATATTATTAAAGAAGAGTTAGAAACAACAAGAATAAATATAAATAATATAGAGAATGTGAAAGTTGTTCCTTACATATATAATATGGAAGAATTAATGAATGTAGTAGATATTATAGTAGCAAGAAGTGGAGCAATGACAATAACTGAAATTTCAAACTTAGGAAAACCATCGATTTTAGTACCACTTCCAAATGTTAGCCATAATCATCAACTATATAATGCAAAAGTACTAGAGAAAGTGAGAGCTGCAAAGATTATATTAAATGATGAAATAAATGGGGAAAAATTAAATAAATCAATTGAAGAGATTATATTAGATAAAGCTAATATGGAAAAAATGGGACAAAATGCATTAAAAGTTTCTAGCAGAGATGCAGTAGAAAAAATTTATAATGAAATAAGAAAGTTAGTGAAATAGAGGTAACAAAATGTTTAAGAATATACAATTTAAAATAATACTAATATTTTTCTTTATAGGGATTGTAATAATAGGTGGACTTGGAGCATTTTTTATAATGTCATTAAATGGTATTAATACACAAATCCAAGCAGAACAAATAACTCGGAATAGAACAAATAACGGATAGCATAAGTCAATTAAATAATAATACAAAAATGTTATTGGCTGGTTCAGGTATAGCATTTACCTTTGTTGCAATTATAATTGCAATTATACTATCTAAATTTGTTATATATCCAATTAATAAATTAATAAAAAGTGCAGAAAAAATGGCAGAAGATGATACAAAACAAAAAAATCAACTAGAAACCATATTACTTCATATGACAGATGGAATAATTGCTTTTAACATGACAGGAGAAATAATTTTAATAAATCCTGCAGCTAAAAAATTCTTAAGTATAAGACCAGAAGATAATACATTTGATGATATATTTGGAAAATTTGGGTTAAATATAAATATGGAAAAAATAATATACTTGGAAAACTGGACGTCAACGGAACAAAGAATACAAGTAGAAGATAGATATGTAAATGTTTTTTTTGCACCATTTAAAAATGAAACAGATAGACCAGATGGTGTAATAGCAGTTATACAAGATATTACAGAACATGTAAAATTGGATAATATGCAAAAAGAGCTAGTTGCAGATGTATCACATGAATTAAAAACACCAATTACTTCAATTATGGGATATGCAGACACATTGCTAGAAGGAGAATATGACAAAGAAACACAGGACAAGTTCTTAAATGTAATTGCAACAGAAGCAAGGAGAATGGCAAAATTAGTAACAGATTTATTAACACTTTCACGTTATGATAATAACAAAAAGAATGCTCAAAAAGAAACGTTTGACTTAGGAGAATTAGTAAAAAAATGTCAAGATAAATTAGCAATTGAAATAAAAAAGAAAAATCATAAAGTAGATTGTTTTGTTACAGCAGACGTACCGCCAGTATATGCTGATAAATATGATATAGAAAGAGTTGTATTAAATATTTTAACAAACAGTATAAAATATACTAAGGAAGGCGGAGAAATAAAAATATATGTAGGGTTTGTATATAATGATGCATATATAAAAGTATTTGATAATGGAATAGGTATACCAGAAGAAGACTTAAGTAGAATATTTGAAAGATTTTACAGAGTAGATAAATCACGTACTAGAGAAATGGGTGGAACAGGTCTTGGACTTTCTATAGCAAAAGAAATACTAGATAAAAATGGTGGAGCAATTGATATAAAAAGTATTGTAGGGCAGGGAACAGAAGTAGTAATTAGAATACCAACTAAGGAGGATTAATGGATGTGCTTTTTTCTTATTAATAGCAGGGGCTGGAGTATCATCCAGTCCTACTAGTTTATCCACATCATAATATTGGCAAAGATTACTACAAGAATAGTGAGTACAATTATGGTTATACCACCAGACTTATTATTAAATTCTTTTATTTCATAAATGGCATATCCAATTGTATTTCCTAAGATATATAAACTAAGGAACAAAAATACTATATTGTAAATAAAAATAGTCATAATTCCTCCAATTTTTATAGTAAAAATATTTGTATTATTTTAAAAAATATATTTATGTTTCAGTTAGCAACATCCCAGATTTGATAGAGGTTTCAACCTTAACATCAAAGAAGGCATTTTTATAATTTTCAAGCCAATTATAATTTTCATATTCTGTTGTTGTGAAAAAATTCTTTAAAGCATATATTCCAAGATTATTAATGTCAGATTCAAGGCTTTTAGAAGTTGTATATAAATATTCTGAAAATATATTTTCTAAATATTTATTACAAGAGTCAGAAATAGCGTCTAAAGAGGCTGAAGATAATTGTTTTGTTGTTTCTGACATTGAATAAATTCTACCAGAAAATTTCAGTTTTAATTTAATAAATGGTGTAGAAGTTGATGTATCAATTTTTATTTTTGATGCTCTTGAGGGAGAAAGATAAATGTCTAAATAATCGTTTTTTTTATCAGGACTTGGTACTGAAATTAAAAAACGGTCTAATTCGTTTCTTATATTTAAAAAAGAAATGGTATCTAATGCGTTTAATTCACCCACTAATTTATCTTCTTTAAATACTGCAACACCAATATTTTCAGCTCCATTTTTCCCTTGAATTGAAGATTCATTTGCCTTTATAGTATAATCTTTTCGAGAATTAGGTTCATTATTGTTTTTTTGTTTTCCATCATTAACTCCACCTAGAATTGCGTATGGTTCACATGTATTACAAGATAAAGAATTGAAGAATCTCCCAATTGTAGCATCTGGCATATAACCTGAAATTTTACTAGAGCTTGTAAATGTTTCATAGTATTTTGATATTAAATTTTCTATTTCGGGTTTTGTTTGATTAATATAGTATTTGGCGCTACATTTACTAACAATAATATTAGTAGAAGGTCTAATTTGGGTATCGTTAATTAATGTATATATTTCATCAGATATTCCTTTTATAGCCAAGTCTTCTGAAAATACAATTGCTTTACAGTGAGACATATTAACTGGTTTTCCTAAATATCCATTAAGAAGGTTAACAGCATTACTTAAAGAAGAGGCTGTAACAGTATTTAAAATTGGAGTGGGTTTTTCAGTGGAACTGGAATCGGCAGAAACAGGAGGTGTGAATTGAAAACTAACCTCTAATTTATTTTCTTTTGAAGAGTCAATTCCGAATTGCTAATACATATGTTAAGCTGTCTAAGTTAAGTGAGGAATAGGAAGAAGAAAATGAAATCATAAAAATGATAATTAAAATGGTTGCAAATATTTTTTTTATAATATTATTCATTTTTTAACTCCTTTCTTTTTGATATATTAGCCAAAATTAAAATACCAATTCCTAAAATAAAAACAATTCCTATAACTAAAGTTGGAAATACTTTGTTTTCAAATTTTTCTAGAATATTTGAATTTCTGGGAAGTATGGCTATTGCAAAAATTAGTAATCCGAATATATCTATTAACGGTTTTTTTGTATCAATATTTGTTAATTTTTTAAAGATATTCATGGCAAATTTTGTAACAATACTTAAATAACAGGCAAAAGCTAAAATCCAAATAAGTAAAAATAAAGAATCTAACCTTTGAAAAAAGTTACCAAATTCAATATATCTAGTAACATTATATAATGGTGCAATTTCATTTGTGTTTTGAAAAAATGAAAACATAAAAAGCAATGTAGCTACACTTAAAATTAAATAAATTGTTGTAAATCCAATAGAAATTAGAGCTATTTTTTTATATTTTTCAGGTTGTTTTAAAAATGGTGGTAAAAAATATAAAAAAGCAATTCCACTAAAAGACGCAATATTATTAAGCCCTAAAATAAAAGTATTGTAAAAACCATTACCTAAAATAGGAAAAATCCTTTGAGGTACAAATTTATCTATATTTGCCAAAAATAAAAATATCATACTAGCTAATACTATTGGGAATACAATTAAATTAGTTTTTAGTGTAGCATTAAAATCTAGACGATTTGAAATACAAATGCTAATAATAAAAAATCCAATAATAAAAATTATATTTGTCATAGGGTAGTAAATTATTTTTAAACTTTCACAAAAGTTACGAAGTAATAAGCTAGAACTAACAATAAAATAAGCTATAAAAATTATTCCAACTATATATTTAAAAACTTTTCCAAATGCTAATTCAGAAATATCAATAATATCTAAGCCAGGAAAATTTTTAAATAAGCGGAAAATAAAATAAGCTATAAAAGTTGCTATTATGCCAACATAAACTAAATTAAGAAGACTTGCAGATTGTTGAGAAATTAATATATATCTTGGAAGACAAGATATAGTGTGTGTAATTACAATAGCCAATATAAGCATAATAGCCTCGCATGTTCCGATTTTATTTTTTAGCATAGTATAAAATCCTTTCTTAGTATTTTATTTTTTGAAAAGTGGGTTAAATTTCCACTTCATAGCAAATTTATCTTGTTCTTTAATTTTTTTTGGTGAAACATAAGGAGCTCTATATTCACGTTTCCAAATAGGTTCAAGAAGGAACTTATTTCCTTTTGGTGCGGTTACAGGAGCATATGGGCTAGTAAATGAAACTCCAAAAGATTTTATGCTACAAAGTAAAGAAATATATGCGAATATACCAAGAGCAATTCCCAAAAAACCAGCTATAAATCCAAGTAGAATAAAAACAAATCTGAAGTATCTTAAATGAAAGCCAAATGAAAAATCAGTAATCGCAAATGATGCAATACCAGTAATTGCTACAATTATAATTAAAATAGGACTTACAATACCAGCTTCAACTGCAGCTTGTCCTAAAACTAGAGCTCCTACAATTCCGTATTGTAGGACCTATAGGTGAAGGAACTCTAAGACATGCTTCACGAATAAGTTCAAATGAAATTTCCATTAGTAAAATTTCAACAATAATAGGAAAGGGAACATTTTCTCTAGAAGCTAAGATGGAGTACAGCAAGCCTGTTGGCAGTATTTCTTGATAGAAACTAGTAATTGCAACATATAATCCAGGTAATAATAATGTTATTATTGCAGATAGAATGCGTAGCATTCTTAAGAAGTTTGCAAAACCAGATTTTAGATTAGTATCTTCAGAAGAAGTTAGAAAATCAACTAAAATAGCAGGCATAATAAGCCCGTAAGGTGTGCCATTAACAAGAATTACAACTCTTCCGTCCAAGCAAATATTTTGTAACTTTATCAGGCCTTTCTGTTGCCATAACCTGTGGAATACCAAGTGTATTAGATTCAACAATTAACTGTTCTAATTCTCCAGCAGAAAATAAGGAATCTATTTCTAGATTATTTAATCTGAATTTTACTTCACCTATTAAATCATCATTTGTTATGTTTTTCATATAACAAACAGCACATTTGGTTTTTGTAATTTTACCTACTTCAACATTTTCAATAATTAAATTTTCATTATTTATAATTCTTCTTATTAATGAAGTATTTGTTCTAATATTTTCAACAAATGCTTCATGAGGACCTTTTACAACTATTTCATTGTCTGGTTTATCAACGCTTCTTTGTTTAAATCCTTTTACTTCAATATCAAAGGCCAAACTTAAAGTATCAATAAATAAAGCACAATTTCCACTATTAATTCCATTAGCCATATCTTCAAATGTTGTAACTTCTTTGACAGAGTTTTGTGGAAGTAAACATCCCATTATATAATTTGAAAGATTGAATTTTTTCACTTTTCTAACAGTAATATTGTTAGTTATTGCTTCAGCAACGATTTTGTTTTGAGAGCCTTCATACATATTGTTTTTATTACGAAGCATTAGAGGGCTTATAATGAACTGATCCATAATTTGTGAATCTATCATACCATCAATATAAAGCAAAAAAGCATTGTATTGCTTTCCACGAGCGTTTATTGTAAATTGGCGTAAAATAATATCACTGTTAATCATAACATTATACTGTGTTTTAACATATTCCATATTTACATTTAAACTAGGATAAATACTATTTTTTTCTTTTTTGATTTTTTTTGCATTATCATCAGATGATTCTATTTTTTCTGTAATATTAAATTGATAATCTATATTTGGTGAATAGGTAAATAATTCTTTAAAATTCATAATTTTCTCCAGTCAATTTTTTTATAGTATTTGTTATTGTTAAGATTTAGAATTGTTTTAGCCATACTTAGGCAGTGATTAATATATAAAAATTAAATTCCTTATTGGTCAAACTAATCATTAGCGATGGCATTTCAATGTAATTATACTGAACAGTAACTAGTATTTCTAAAAAATCATTAAAATATACTAGTTTTAATAATAAAAAAATGTTATAATAAAATTAGTTAATAGAAGGAGAAAATTATGAAAAGTAAATTAGCCAGTTTAATTATGTTTTTTATTATGATTCTAATTTTTGCTGTAATTGCGATTTTTGGATTAATTGTCTTTCAAGAAATTCAAGGAATGGAAACTGCTATAGAACCAGAAGATTTTAAAACAATTATATCAGATAATCATAATACAATTGATAATAATATAGAAATACCAAAAATAATAGAAAATCCATTAGAAAAAATAAAAGATAATAATACTGTAATTCAAAATGTAGATTATAGTAATGTAAGTGTTGATAAATATTTTTATAATCAATTAGATGAATATTCTAAAACTATTTATAACGCATTTGAAAGTAATAGAGAAAATATAAAAACAGGCACATATAAAATAGAATTTGGAAATACATTTTCAAATTTATTAAGTAAAAGTAATGGTCAAGATGAACTGCAAAAATATTATCAATCCGCAATTGAAGCTTATACATATGATAACCCAAGTGTATTTTACTTAAGTCCAAATAAAATGTACTTAAATATAGAAACTACAACAAGATTAAGTAAAGTAACTTATAATGTATATATAGACAGTGGAAATGAAAGTAATTATTTATTAGATGAATTCCCATCTAAATCTCAGATAGATAGTGCAATAAACCTAATAGAACAAGTTAAAAACAATATTATTTCAAACAGAACAGGAAACGCATATAAAGATATAAAAATGGTTCATGACTACTTAGTAGATAACATAGATTATGATTCAACCATATCTAAGCCCAATATTTATAATGTATATGGAGCTTTAGTAAATAACAACTGTGTTTGTGAAGGATATGCAAGGGCTTTTAAATATATTATGGATGAAATGAATATACCTTGTGTGTTAGTAATAGGAAAATGTATAAATTCACAGGGAAAAACAGAAAATCATGCTTGGAATTATGTTGGAATAAATGGAACATGGTATGCCATAGATTGTACTTGGGATGACCCAATTATTGTAGGTGGTGGAACAGTAGGCAGAGAAAATAGATACAAATATTTCTTAAAAGGTTCAAATAGTTTTAATAAAAATCATATACCTAGTGGTCAATTTACTCAAGGGGGAAAGGTTTTTGAATACCCAACAATTAGTGATATAGATTTATAAATTATAGATAAAATAGAGGAGAATGTGTTTGAGTTGTGTTCAAAGACATTTTCCTCTTTTTTAGTGACTAAAATTTAAAGTATTATACAAATTAATCCACCACTGCCCTCATTAACAATTTTTTCGAGTGTTTCTTGTAATTTAATTTGAGCATCTTCTGGCATTTTAGCAAGCTTTGTTTGTAACCCTTCGTTAACAAGTTCGTGTAAGCTTTTTCCAAATATGTTAGATTCCCAAATTTTCTTAGGATCACTTTCAAATTCAGAAAGTAAGTAATTTACTAAATCTTCAGATTGTTTTTCAGAGCCAACAATTGGTGATACTTCTGTTTGTACATTTGTTTTTATCAGATGTATAGATGGTGCGGTTGCTTTTAATTTTACGCCAAATCGAGAGCCTTGTTTTACCATTTCTGGTTCATCTAATATTAATTCATCAATAGAAGGAGTTACAATTCCATATCCTTTGCGATTAACATCATCTAAAGCAGAAGAGATTTTGTTATATTTCTTTTTTATTAAAGATAGTTCAGAAATTATGCTAAATAAATCACCTTCATTTGTAACTGTTACACCTGTGATTTCAGAAAGTAAATTATAAAATAATTCATCTTTAAGGATTATTTCTATATTAACATTACCTGTACCTAATCCAATATCTAAAATTGATGTATTTTTTATTATATCGGTTTCTTTTATTGAGTTAACACAGCTAGAGATATCTTTTAACATTTTAACTTTCTCAAAGGAATCTTTAATTTCCTTGTATAATTCATTTTTTAGAGGGTGTGAAAAATCTAAACTATTAATCCATTTAGGGAGTTTAATTTTTATTTGACTTGCTGGGAATTCATATAAAACTTTAGAAAATATATTGTTTATATCATCAAGTGTTAAATATTCACAATTAGTTGGAATAACAGATGTGTTGTACTTTTCAGATAGAGTCTGAGCTAGATCTTTTGTATAATTAGAATCTGGATTAACTGAATTTAAAAGGATAATAAATGGTTTGTTTATTGCTTTTAATTCAGAAACAACACGCTCTTCTGCACTAATATAATCTTCTCTTGGAATATCTGTAATACTTCCATCAGAAGTAACTAAGATTCCAATGGTTGAATGTTCTTCAATTACTTTTTTTGTTCCAATTTCAGCAGCTGTTTCAAAAGGTATTTCATCATTAGACCATGGTGTTTTTACCATCCTAGGCATATCATCTTCTAAATATCCGTATGGCGTTATCAACTAAGTATCCGAACACAGTCTACAAGCCTAGTTTTAAATTTTAAATTATTATCTAAAGTAATCTCGACTGCTTCATTAGGAACAAATTTAGGTTCTGTTGTCATAATAGTCTTTCCACCGGCACTTTGTGGTAGCTCATCTTTTGCTCTTTCTTTTTTATATTCATCATCAATATTTGGAATTACAAGCAAATCCATAAATTTTTTTATAAAAGTAGATTTTCCAGTTCTTACAGGTCCAACTACTCCAACATAAATATCACCATCTGTTCTTTTTGAAATATCTTGATATAATTTTGTATTTTCCATTATAAACCTCCTCAAATTCAAATGCGTGTACTTGTTTTTTCTTAGTTAATATATATTGAGAAAAAAAATCAAATATGACAAGTTTTCTAAAAAACTTGATAAACAAGAAGTTATATGATAAAATGTCATCATTGGAAAATATATCATATAATACACTATGTAAAAGAAAAAGGAGATGGAGTAACATGGATAAAATCCAAGAGGCAAAAGAGTTGCTAGAAAAATATAATCAACATCATATTTCTAATTTGTTAGATAAATTAAATGATGAAAAAAAACAAGAATTATTAGAACAAATAAATAAAATAGATTTTGAGCAAATAATGGAATTATATGATAATACTAAAAAAGAAATCGAAATAAAGGAAAATAAAATAGAAGGGATATCATATTTGGATAAAGCAAAATTATCAAATAAACAAATAAAAGAATTTGACGATTTGGGTGAGCAGGTTATAAGAAATGGAGAATATGCAGTTGTTACAATGGCAGGGGGGCAAGGAACAAGGCTAGGACATACAGGACCAAAAGGTACATTTAAATTAGATGTATATGGGAAAGGAAAGTATTTATTTGAAATATTAGCAGATAATTTAAAAGAAGCAAATAAAAAATACAATTGCAATATACCTTGGTACATAATGACAAGTAAAGAAAATAATGAAAAAACAGAAAGCTTTTTGAAAAAAAATAATTACTTTGGGTATAGCAAGGAAAATGTAACGTTATTTAAACAAGGTGAATTGCCACTAATAGATAAAAATCGGGAAACTTTTAATTAGCAAAGATTTTAAGATAAAAGAGGCATCAGATGGAAATGGAGGGACATATTCATCTCTAAGAGCAAGTGGTTGTTTGGCAGATATGAAAGAAAAAGGAATAAAATGGGTATTTATTGGTGGAGTAGATAATGTTTTATTAAAAATGGCAGATACTACGCTACTTGGAATGGCAATAAGTAAACATGTTCAAATTGCGTCCAAATCGGTAGTAAAAGCAAACCCACATGAAAAAGTTGGAGTATTTTGTAAAATGAATAATCACCCAAAGGTTATAGAATATGCTGAGCTACCAGAAAAGATGGCAGAAGAGAGAAATTTGGATGGAGAACTAAAATATGGAGAATCACATATTATGTGCAACTTATATACAATAGAAGCAATTGAAAAAATAAGCAAAGAAATATTAATGTATCATAGTGCATTTAAGAAAAATTCATATATAGATGAAGAAGGAAAAGAGATTATTCCGCAAGAAGAAAATTCTTATAAATTTGAATCATTTATATTTGATGCATTTGAATTTTTCGATGATATTGCAATATTAAGAGGAAAGAGAGAAGATGACTTTGCACCTGTAAAAAATAAGGATGGTGTAGATAGTCCAAAAACAGCAAAAGAACTATACGAAAAATTTTGGAATGGTGATAAAAATGGAAGAGTGTAAAATTTATAATTTATATAACATAGATGAAACAATAGCAAAAGAATTACTTGAGAATATTACTTACCCTTGGGAGGCTTTACCTAGAATTGCTGATTTTATCATAGAATTAGGAAACAAGTTAGACACAAATAAATATGAAAAAAGAGAAGAAGATATTTGGGTTGCTAAAACGGCAACAATAGCGCCAACAGCATTTATTAAAGGTCCAGCAATTATTGGAGAAAAAGCAGAAATAAGACATTGTGCTTTTATTAGAGGAAAAGTAATTGTAGGAGAAGGAGCAGTTGTTGGAAATTCAACAGAACTAAAAAATACTATTTTATTTAATAAGGTACAAGTACCTCATTATAATTATGTAGGTGATTCAATACTTGGATATAAAGCTCACATGGGAGCTGGCTCAATTACTTCAAACGTAAAATCTGATAAAACATTAATAGCTGTAAAAAATGGAGAAGACAAAATAGAAACTGGACTTAAGAAGTTTGGAGCAATGCTAGGAGATAATGTAGAAGTAGGCTGTGGAAGTATATTAAATCCAGGAAGTGTTATTGGAAAAAATACAAACATTTATCCATTATCTTCTGTAAGAGGTGTAGTGCCTGAAAATAGTATATATAAAAATAAAAATGAAATTATAGAGAAAAATTGCCAATAGGGATTTCCCCAATTTTGGCAATTTTTTTTCTACATTGATTGGTTTCCCGGTATGAAGTAATCAACTACACCATATATTAAAGCACCTATAATAGCAGCTACCCATGAGATAGAATAACCAGCAACGAAAAATTGTGTTACATATAATATAATTGCAGCTAAAGCAAATCCAACGAAACCTTTACCAAAAGGACTTGCATTTAAACCAGTAAATTTTACAACCAAATAATCGACTACTGTAAGAATAATGGAAGCAATTGCTAATGTCCAAATATTATCAATAGTGAATCCTGGTGTAAAAAAAGCTGTAATTCCAAGAACTATTGCGGAAACTATTAATCTTCCTATAATTTGCCAAGCAGAACTTGCTCCATTTTGTTCTTCACTTCCTTGAACACTTGCCATAAGTCATAACCTCCTTAGTTTTAAAAATTAGATTTGTGTGTTTTTAAGGTTCTAAAATTATTATTCACATTTTAAAAAAAATTATGCAAAAAAAATAGTATAGAATAGTAAAATTTTGTTAAAAATAATTTCAAATAAAAAAATGGAGGCATAAAAATTGTTAATTACATTTTTTAGAACAATTACTCTTTATTTAATTGTTTTAATTGTAATGAGACTAATGGGAAAAAGGGAGATTGGACAATTACAACCTTTTGAGCTTGCAATTTCTATAATGATAGCAGATTTAGCAACAATTCCTATGGCTGAAACAGGAATTCCAATATTTAATGGAATTGTACCAATAATAGGACTTTTAGCTATGCATCTTATTATTTCAATTATAAATTTAAAAAGTATAAGAGGAAGAGAATTTATATGTGGAAAGCCAAGTATTTTAATTTATCGAGGTAAAATTAATGAAAAAGCGTTAAAAAAAGAGAGATTTACAATTAATGAATTAGAGGAAAGATTAAGGGGAAATAATGTTGTGAATTTTGGAGATGTAGAATATGCAATATTAGAAACAAGTGGTCAAATAACAGTTATTCAAAAACCGGAGAAGAGAAATACTATACCAGAGGACTTTAATATTTTACCAGAATATGAAGGAATTCCTTATGATTTGGTAGTAGATGGAAAAGTTATGAATCAGAATTTAAAAGTTATAGGCAAAGACTATAATTGGTTAAAAGAACAAGTTGCAAAATTTGGTATAACACCTGAAGAAGCTTTAGTAGTCACCTTTGATGGCAAGTGTCAAATTTTTTGTCAAAAGAAAGAAAAAGGAGGCTAAAAAATGTGTAAAGAGATAATTATTTGTATAGTTATTATTGTAGCTGTTTGCGTTGGAAACATGATTACGCAAAATTATACTAAACAATCAGTAGAGGAACTTTCTAAAGAACTCTCAGAATTAAAACAAGAGTTATTACAACTACAAAGCACAGAGGAAAATAACTACAAAGCAAAGGATAAAGCAAATATAATAAAAAAAAATTGGGAAAGTAAGCATAATAAATTAGCTTATTTCATTGAACATAATGAATTGGAAAAAGTAGAGAATTATTTAATAGGAATGGTAAGTTTTATAGAAACGAAAGAGTATTCAGATGCAATTAACGAATTAGACAAGATGGTGTTTACGTTAAACCATATTCAAGAAAAGTATGCGTTTAGCTTGGAAAATGTGTTTTAGATAATTTTTTTGTTATAATTATTAGAATCTCTAAAAATATTTTTTTGTACTCTTCTACGGTAAGCGTGAATCGTTTAATAAAAAATTTTTAGAGATTCTAATTTTTTTTCAGCTACTTTTGAAGGAAAAGGCATGGTACTTTAATCCTTCTTTGAAAGTTTGGCATATTTTTTTAATTTTTCATAAACTAGATAATTAACTGTTCCAGCAGGGAAATGTCCATTTTTATCTTTTTTACCAGCAGGAACACCAGTTAATACTTCAATTCCTTCTTCTATTGTAGATACAGAATATATATGGAACTTTTTATCTTTTACAGATTTTATAATTTCATCTGATAATTGCAAATTATCAACATTTTGTATAGGGATCATAACTCCGTGCGAACCATCTAACCCACGTTCCTTGCATACTTGGTAATAACCTTCTATTTTTTCATTAACACCACCAATTGGTTGTATTTGTCCTTTTTGATTGACAGAACCTGTTACTGCAATTGATTGGTTAATAGGTATTTCAGAAAGGCTAGATAATAAGCCATATAATTCGGTACTTGATGCACTATCTCCGTCAACTCCATTGTATAATTGCTCAAAACAAATACTTGCTGTTAAACATAAAGGCATATCTTGTGCAAACATTTCTCCAAGATATCCAGTTAAAATTAATACTCCTTTGGAGTGTGTTGGCCCAGAGATTTCAACTTCTCTTTCAATATTTATTATTCCATCTTTTCCAGTATAAGTATTAACAGTAATTTTTGCTGGTTTCCCAAATGTATAATCTCCAACTGTCATAACGGTTAATCCATTTATTTCCCCAATTTTATAACCAGAAGTGTTTATTAATAGAGTATTTTCTTTTATCATTTCTAAATATCTCTCATCATATTTTTTTATCCTTTCTACTCGTTCTTCTAAAGCTTTATCAATAAATTGTTTAGTTACAATTTTAGATTTAGAAAGTTTTGCCCATGTCGCGGCTTCTCCAATCACTTGAGTTAATTTATTAAATCTTGTTGAAACTTTACTATGACTTCCTGCTAATTTAGAACCATATTCAACTAATCTTGCCATAGCTGGTTTGTCTAAAGGTGGTAATTGTTCTTGCTCACAAAAACCATGAACAATTTGAGCTAATTTATTTAAATTTTCATCTGTAATTTCAGCTGATTCCTCAAATTCAACTTTTATTTTAAACAATTTTCTAAAGTCAGAGTCCATTGATAAAAGCATATGATAAATATCACTATTTCCAATTAATATAACTTTCAAATTAAGAGGAATAGGCTCAGGTTTTAAGGAAATTAGTACCATAGAAGAGCGTTGTTCATTTTGCATTTCAATTCCAAGTTCCTTTACTCTAAGTGCTTTTTTTAATGTTTCATAGCACATAGGGTTTGAAAGCAAATCCTTTGCTTGAAAAATAATGTAACCTCCATTTGCTTGCTGCAAAAGACCAGATTTTAACATTGTATGATCAGTTTTTAATGAACCAAAATAATTTTCATATTCTAGTGTACCAAATATATTATGAAATGAATAATCTGAATCCATAATAACCGGAGCTCCATGTGTATTTGAATTATCTACAAATAAATTTACGCGGTAATTTAAACAAGGATCAGGTTTTTTCATAGTAGGACCATTCTGCGAATTCTGAGGTTGCTTTTCAGGTTCTTCCAAGAATGTTGGGATATTTTTTAAAATATCTTGTTTAACATCGTTTAAAAATTTATTTATTTTTTTATTTCTTTTATATTTAGATTTTAGGTAATTTATATGAACGTTAACAGTAAGTAACGCTACGTTAGATTGCCATTCAGAAATTTTCTTATCAGATTGGCGTTCAATTTCCTTTATTTGTCCAATAACCTGCATTATTTGTTCTTGAACTATGGTAGATTTTTCTTCATATTGATTTTTTATCTCGACAGGCAATTTGTCAAATTCATCTTCTTCAATGGCTCTACCATCAACAATAGGCATCATATAAATGCCATTTTGTACTGCTTTTACTTGAAAATTATATTTTGCAGCATCAGTGTTTAATTTATCTAACAATGCAGAACGCTTTTCCTCAAATTCTTGCTTTATTAAAGATTTTTCTTTTTCAAAGTCATCATTATTAAATGTTTTTTTTATGTCCTTTCTAATTTCATTAATAAAACCTTCCATAGATTCTTTAAATTCTTTACCTTGTCCTGCAGCTAATTCAACGCTAATTGGTTGGTTTGGATTATCAAAGTTATAAATATAACACCAATCAGAAGGAATTTTCTTTTTTGATGCTATTTTTTTTAAATAGTTTTTTGTATACATTGTTTTTCCAACGCCACTAGGACCTTCTAAATATAAGTTATATCCATTAATATCGACCTGTAAACCAAATTCCAAAGCTTTAATACCGCGATCTTGGCCAATTCCAGTTTGAATCATTTCTAATTCTGCGGTTGTTTCAAAATTAAATACTTCTGGATTACAAGTCATTTTCAAATCTTTGTAACTTAGTTCATTTTTATTTTTCATTTGTTTCCTCCAATATTTTTTTTTAGTATACCCAATTCTAGTTTATTTTATATTAGTTAATAAAAAAAGTAAATAATTATTGTGAAATTTTATTAAATTAATGTTACAGTTCGTTACAATTCACAGCTTATAAAATAATATAGCCCTGCATAGCGTGGTTAATATATAAAAATTAAGGTTCAAACTAATCATATGAATGAAAACGATTTAAATTCATAATTAGAACAGTTAATATGGCTAATCTGTATAAGCCAGAGTTTAACCAAACTGCGCGTTCATTAAATTTTTATATTTATGTATTTTAAAATGAATTATTAAATGTCAGTGGATTATAACATAAAATAAAACTTGCAATATTTAATAAAAGTATATATAATATTATATGAATTATATAAACATAAGTTAAGAAAAGGGGTAATTATGAGAAAACCAATACATAAATATATGAAATTTACAGATTTAAAAGATATGTTGGAAAAAACAGGAGAGGTATATGGAGATAAAGTAGCATATGTTTTTAAAACAGCAGAAGAAGGAAAATTTAGAAAAATTACACATAAAGAATTTAGAGATGACATAAAATGTTTTGGAACAGCATTAGCAAATTTGGGACTAAAGGGTAAGAGAATAGCGGTAATTTCTGAAAATAGATATGAATGGGGCATTGTTTATCTTGCAGTGGCAACAGGAGGCTCTATAATTGTTCCTCTAGATAAGGCACTTCCTGACAACGAAATTGAAAATTTAGTTATTAGATCAGAAGTAGAAGCAATAGTTTATTCTAATAAATATGATTCAATTATGAATAAAATAAAAAATCAATGTATAACAAATGTTAAATATTTTATTTCTATGGATTTAGAGAAAAATGAAAATAATATATATTCATTTAATGAATTAATGAAAATAGGTAAGAAATTATTAGATGAAGGAAATACGGAATTTTTATGTAGTAAAATAGATCCAGATAAAATGGGAATTATATTGTTTACTTCAGGTACAACATCAATGTCAAAAGCAGTTATGCTATCACATAGAAACATATGTACTAATTTAATGGATATAGCAGCAGTTATTAAGTTAACAGAAAAAGATAGATTATTATCATTTTTACCGTTACATCATACATTTGAATGTACAGTTGGCTTTTTATATCCAATTTCAAAAGGCTGCTCGATTGCTTTTTGTGATGGAATAAGACATATAGCGGAAAATGTAAAAGAATACCAGGCAACAGCAATGATATCAGTTCCTGCATTATATGAAGCAATTTACAAAAAAATAATGAAGGGAATAGAAAAACAAGGAAAACTAGAAAAAGTAGAAAAAGGTATAAGAATAAGTAACTTTCTATTGAAATTTGGTATAGATATAAGAAGAAAAATATTTAAAGAAATTATTGATAATTTAGGAGGAAAAGCAAGATTATTTGTGGCAGGAGGAGCTGCATTCGACCCAGAAGCAGAAAAAGGTTTTAATGGATTTGGTATAGAGACACTTCAGGGTTATGGGCTAACAGAAAGTTCACCTGTAATTGCGGCTGAAGATGATAAGTATAAAAAAATAGGTTCAATAGGAAAAGCTTTTCCAAGTTTAGATGTAAAAATAGACAATCCAAATGAAGAAGGAATAGGTGAACTACTTGCAAAAGGACCATCAATAATGCTTGGTTATTATAATAATGAGGAAGCAACAAAGGAAACATTGCAAGACGGATGGCTACATACAGGTGATTTAGCTAGGATTGATAAAAAAGGATATATATTTATAACGGGTAGAAAAAAGTTTGTTATTGTATTAAAAAATGGTAAAAATATTTTTCCGGAGGAGCTTGAAACATTAGTTAATAAAATATCAGGAGTAAAAGAGAGTTTTGTATATGGAAAACCAGAAGAAGACGGAGATTATAAAATATGTGCAAAAATAGTTTATGATAAAACAATAGTTAAAGAAATATATGAAACAGATGAACAGGGAAAACTTAAAGAATTAATTTGGAAAGAAATAAAAAAAATTAATAAAACAATGCCAGCTTACAAATATATTAGGGAAATAACAATTACAGATAAAGAATTAATAAAAACAACTACGCAAAAAATAAAGCGTTTTGAAGAAATAAAAACAGTAATAAAGCAATAATATAAAAATGAACAAGTATAAATTTTAAAAAAATATTACTTTTGTAATGTTTCTGTAATATTTCTGTAACAAAAAAATAATAAAAAATTCAAAATTTTATCTTGTAGTTTTTTGTAAGTTAATGTATAATTATAAAAGAAGAGGAAAAGTGAATATGCGTAAGATGAAGGAGGTAATTTACAATGTCTAAATCTGGCATAGTAAATGTGAGAATGGTTATCACAGAAGAAAAAATATTATCAAATATAGATAAAGTTCAAAAACTAATAAATCCAAAAAGTAAAAAACAAATAGTTCAGTTAGAAGATGATACATATTTCAAGGATTTAGTAGAGTCTATAAAAACATATTTAATAGAATATCCTAAAAAGAAGAATTTTCCAGTAGGTGTTTATAAAGCTGCCTATGGTCTAGTTGAGTTTGCTACAAATCAATTTGAGGAAAATACAAAGAAAATAGAAGGGCTAATTAGACAAAGAGAACAAAATATAGCATCAGCAGGTGAATTAAAAGAAGTTATGGAAGCAGTAGTTAATAAAGATAAAAGCTGGAAGGAACAAGTAAAAAAAGCAGGAGAAAGTTTTTCAGAAGATATTATAGAAACATTAAATATTGTTGGAAAAGCTAAAGGTACTAAATCACAAAATTATCAAGATGCTATAAAACTATTAAATGCTAGAATAAACAACCTAGAATCTAATTTACATATAGAAATTGATATGGAAAGAATAGAAGATAGATCAAAAGCTTTAAGCTATATTGGTATAGAAATAGCAGATGCATTAAAATCAATTCCAACACCTGCAGAAGAACTAGAAGAAAATGTAGAAACTGTACAAGAAGCACAACCTGTGGTTAATAATGTACAACAATATGAACAAGCAACAACATTTGAAGTTAAGCCAAGCTTGTGGCAAAGAATTAAAAACAGTAAAGTTGCAAAAGCTATAAAAGCAATAACAAGAATGAGAATTGTATTTGATTATTCAGATGCGCTTCCAGAAGGAAGAGGAGAAAGTAATCAATAATACTAGATCAAAATATAGAGCCCTTGAAATGCAAGGGCTCTTTTTGTAGGTTTTGCCTCATAAAAGGTAGCCAGTCATTTAATTTATATATTAACCGCTTGCGCAGGCTTTAAGTATACTTTGCTGTGATTTGTAACAATGGTAACAAAGTAAGGAAAAAAAACGATAAACTACTTGAAAAATATAATAAAATATGATAAAATAATACTACTTTGAATGAAAATTCAAATCTCTACTTACAGAAAATGTAGGTTAAAAATCCAAAGGGAGGTGAAAATAATGAATAAATACGAAAGTATTATCATTGTTAATCCAAATGTAGATGAGGCAGGGCTAAAAGCACTAGAAGAAAAATTTACAGGGTTAATAAATGAAAATGGTAAAGTAGAATCAGTAGAAAATATGGGTAAGAAAAAGTTAGCATATGAAATAAAAAAATTCAAAGAAGCTACATATTTACTATTCTATTTCGAAGCAAAGCCAGAGTCAATTGCTGAGCTTGAAAGAATTTACAGAATTACAGATGATATTATAAAATATATTGTTGTAAAGAAAGATTAAATAAAGTAGGGGCCTTTATTTAGAGTAAGAAAGGTGATTAGAATGAACAAAGTAATATTAATGGGAAGATTAACAAGAGATCCAGAAGTAAGATATACACAAACAAACAATACATTAGTGGCTTCATTTAGCTTAGCAGTTAATAGAAGATTTGTAAGACAAGGGGAAGAAAGACAAGCAGACTTTATAAATATAGTTGCATGGAGTAAACTTGGAGAATTTTGTAGTAAATACTTTAAGAAAGGTCAACAAGTAGGTATTATTGGAAGAATACAAACAAGAACTTGGGATGATGACCAAGGAACAAAACATTATGTAACAGAGGTAGTTGCGGAAGAAGCTTATTTTGCAGATAGTAGAAGAGACGGAGAGACAGGAAATAGCACTTCTTTTGAAAACACATTTGGAAATACTGCTCCTGGAAATATGGGGACTGATTTTGAAGTATCTTCAAGTGATGACGATCTACCATTCTAAATTAGATAAGGGGTGAAATAAAAAATGGATAAAAAACAAAATAAAAGAAATAAAAATTATGATGATGACTATAATCCAAGATTTAGAAAACAAAGAAAAAAAGTATGTGTATTATGTAGTGATAAAAACTTTGTTTTAGATTATAAAAATCCTGAACAATTAAGAAAATTTATTAATGATAAAGGTAAAATATTACCTAGAAGAACAACAGGAGCTTGTAGTAAACATCAAAGAGATATTACAACAGCAGTAAAAAGAGCAAGACATATTGCAATTTTACCATATACACAAAATTAAAAAACCGCATGAAGATTGAAGGCTACTTTTTTAGTAGCCTTTGAAGATTAGCGGTTTTTTTTATAATAAAAGAGATTGATTATATGCTTTTTTTTGAAATATAATATAATTCAATTATTATAAATATAGGAGGAAAAAATGGTTATAAATAATATATCAAGAACATTTAATGAATTTTTGTTATTACCTAACTTAACTGACGAAAGATGTATTCCTGAAAATGTAAGTTTAAAAACACCGTTAGTAAAATTTAAAAAAGGAGAGAATCCAGAATTATACGAAAACATTCCACTAGTATCTGCAATTATGCAATCTGTATCAGGAGAAAAGATGGCAATTGCGCTTGCACGAGAGGGAGGATGTTCTTTTATTTATGGAGCACAGTCAATCGAATCGCAAGCACAAATGGTAAGACATGTAAAAAAATACAAAGCAGGCTTTATAACGAGTGATTCAAATGTAAAACCTAATACAACAATAAAAGAATTGTTGGAGTTAATTGAAGAAACAGGTCATTCAACTGTGATGGTAACAGAAGATGGAACAGCAAAAGGAAAATTTTTAGGATTGGTAACAGATAAAGATTTCAGAATTACAAGAGTTTCGCTAGATGATAAGATTGAACAATATATGGTAAAAATAGAAAACATTGTATATGGTAAAAAGGGAATAAGCTTAACAGAAGCAAATGACATTATATGGAATAATAAAATAAGTTGTCTTCCTATATTAGATGATGAAGGAAATTTAGATAGTTTAGTTTTTAGAAAAGATTATGAATCAGATAAAGCAAATCCAAATTCATTGTTAGATTGTAACAAGAGATTTGTGGTAGGAGCAGGTATCAATACAAGAGATTACGAACAAAGAATTCCAGCCTTAGTAGATGCTGGAGTTGATATACTTTGTATAGATTCTTCAGATGGATTTTCTGTTTGGCAAAAGAATACTATTGATTGGGTAAGAGAAAAATACGGTGATAATGTAAAAATTGGTGCTGGAAATGTAGTTGATAAAGAAGGTTTTTATTATTTGGCAAAAGCAGGAGCAGACTTTATAAAAGTTGGTGTAGGAGGAGGCTCAATTTGTATAACTCGTGAAACAAAAGGAATTGGACGTGGACAAGCAAGCGCTCTGATGGATGTAGTTGAAGCAAGAAATGAATATTATGAAAAAACAGGAGTTTATATTCCAATATGTTCTGATGGTGGTATTGTACATGATTATCATATTACACTAGCATTAGCAATGGGTGCAGATTTTGTAATGATGGGTAGATATTTTGCAAGATTTGATGAAAGTCCCACAAGAAGAGTAAAAATAAATGGAAATTTTGTTAAAGAATATTGGGGAGAAGGTTCCAATAGAGCAAGAAACTGGCAAAGATACGATATGGGAGGAAAAGCAAAAAATAAATTAACATTTGAAGAAGGTGTAGATTCTTATATACCTTATGCTGGACCATTAAAAGAAAATGTAAACATAACAATTAGCAAAATAAAATCAACAATGTGTAATTGTGGTGCAATAACAATTGAGGAATTACATGAAAAAGCAAGGCTGACAATGGTTTCTAATGTGAGTATTAAAGAGGGTGGAGCACACGACGTAATACTAAAAGAAATTCAAAGTCATTAGGAAATAAAATATTTACAATTGTTGGACATTATGATATAATTTTAGATGTTAATAAGAGAGGTGGAAAATTTGAATCAGATATTAAGTACAGAAGGTACAAAAAAGACAGAAAAATTAAGATATCCAGGAAAACCTGTTGCAGTAGAAAAAATAGTTAGATTTTTCGCAATTGTAATAATTATATTTGGTGTATTAATGCTTTGTAGTGGTTCTTACTCAATGTATACTAGTTCAAAAGCTAAGAGTACTAATAACAAACCAGAAATCTTTGTAGGAGATACTTCAGAGAAAACAATTACATTGCAAGTAACACACAATGTTGGACTCGAAAAAGTAAACTACAATTGGAACAACGAAGCTCCAATTGAAATAACTACAAATAGAAATAAAAAAGTGGAGAAAGTAATTGAAATTCCAACTGGTGAAAACATACTAAACGTTTATGCAGTAGATATATATGGTAAAGAATCTAGATATCAAAAACAGTATACATTACTAGGAGATATAAGTATACAAATAGAGGCAGAAGGAACAAATATAAAAATTAGCGTAACTGGAAAAGAAGAAATCTCTTATATTACATATAGATGGGATGAAGATGAAGAAACTAAAATAAACGTTAATAATACTCAAACAGAACAAACCATAGAGACACCTAAAGGTTCACATACATTAACTGTAATTGCAGTTGATGTTAACAACAAAACAGAAACAAAGAAAAAGGATGTAAAAGGTGTAACAAAGCCAAAATTAGATGTAACAACTGATGGTTCTGATAATTTTGTAATCAAAGCATCAGATGAAGAGGGAATAAAGAGAGTTGAGTTTATAATTAATGAAACAGAAAGAAAGAGTTTAGACCTAGACAAAGTACGTTCATTAGATGAAAGAAAAGAATTTGAATATGCATATCCATTACATGATGGAGAGAATAAATTAGAAATAAGAGTATATAATGAAAGTGGAATAAGTGAAGTGAAACGAGTAGTTGTTAATAAATAAATATAAGTGAGTTTTAAGAATTTCTAGTAGTTACTTAGCATAGAAATTCTTAAGCTCTTTATTTGTGAAGTGAGGAAAGGATGAAAGAGCAAATATTAGAATTATTAACCTATTTTATAATATATTCATTTTTGGGTTGGATTATGGAATCTATTGTTAGGTCTGTATCTGAAAAAAGGATAATTAATACAGGCTTTTTAAGAGGACCAGTTTGCCCAATTTATGGAATTGGTGCTATTATTATGTTTATTTTTTTAGATGAATTCGAAAATAAACCTATTTTATTGTTTTTTATTTCAATAACTATATTAACTATATGGGAATATTCGGTTGGACTAATATTAGAAAAGACATTTAATATGAAATATTGGGATTATTCTAAACAAAAATTCAACTATAAAGGAAGAATTTGTTTAGTAAACTCAATTTGTTGGGGAATACTAGGAGTAGTATTTGTTAAATATATTCATCCATTTGTCAGAAATATAATTGATAAAGTTGATGATAAGCTAATTAATTATTGTATCCTAATTATTGGTTTTGTGATGTTAATAGATTTTATAACTACAGTTATAAAAATAAAAAATATAAAAGAAACATTGGATAAAATAGAAAGAATTAACAAGGAAATAAAGGAGAAAATAAAGGAAATAGGAAGGATAAATAAGCAGAGAACCGATGGAGAAGATGAAAAGGTTACAACTATTGAAGGTATACAACAAATAATTGAAAAGCTAAAGAAAAAGCAAAATAGAATAGCACGTAGATTATATAGAAATGTATATAGACTAAAAAGGGCTTTTCCAACAATTAGTACAAAAGAGATTACAGAAATATTAAGTAAAAAAATATATAATAGAAAAAATAAAAAGAAAAGACTTGAAAATAAATAATACATTTTATATAATGAACTTGTAAAACAAGTAAAAGGAGTATGAATATGGTACAAGAGATATATATCATAGATGATGATGACTCATCAATCTGGATATTTAGAGAATTGTTTAAAGATGACCCAGAATATAAGTTTATAAGCGTAAAAACAGAACAAATAGATATTGCTTTAAAAAATATACCGTTTTTGATTGTAATAAATGAGGATGCAATAGACAGAAATGTAATTGATTTATGTAGAAAAATTAGAAAAGACGAAGATAATACAATAACCCCAGTTATAGTTGTATCTTCGAAAAGTAACAAAAATCATAGAGTGCAAATTCTTCAGGAATCAGTAGAATATTTTATAAAAAAGCCTGTAGATGAAGAATATTTATATTATACTGTTAAAAATTTGAACAGATTAATGGCAAGTAATAGAAGAGTAAGTCCATTAACAGGACTACCAGGAAATGTACAGATACATGCAGAATTAAAGAAGAGAATATTAAGACAAGAGCCATTTTCTGTATTATATCTAGACTTGGATAATTTCAAGGCATATAATGATGTTTATGGATTCTTAAAAGGAGACGAAATTATTGAATTTACAGCTGAAACAATTTCAAAATATGTAAATAGTGATAAATACGAAAATACATTTGTTGGTCATATTGGAGGAGACGATTTTGTTGCAATTATTCCTGGTACAGAATGTGAAAAATTATGTCAAGACATTATAACACATTTTGATAAAAAAGTTAAAAATTTTTTTACAGAAACAGATCAGCAAAAAGGATATATAGAAGTAGAAAATAGAAGAGGAATTGTAGAACAGTTTCAACTAACATCGCTATCAATAGGTGTGGTTGTTGCTGATGCACAAAGATTCCATAATATCCTAGAAATTGGTGAAATAGGAGCACAAGTAAAGCATTCTGCAAAATCTATTATGGGGAGTAGTTATGTTATAGATAAAAGAAAAAATTAAATAAGAATGATAAATGAATATAATTTAAACCTCACGCATATAAATTAATAAATTTATATATGTGAGGTTTATATGTTTGTTATTAATCAAAGAAGAATAAAAATAATTCTTAGCTGTATATTAATTGCAGTATTTTCATTTTCTTTTCAGGTAGCAGAAAAAAGAAATATAGTTAATACTGAAAATGAAACTATAACTACTACAGCCACGCCTGTTTCAGGGAAAAAAGTAGTGTTAGATGCAGGTCATGGTGTGCCAGATGAAGGGGCACAATCGAGTTCTGGTACAACAGAAGCTGAGACAAATTTAAAAATTACATTAAAAGTACAAAATTTATTAGAACAAAGTGGTTGTACCGTAATTTTAACACGCTCAGATGAGAATGCAATTTATGATATTGATAGCAAAACACTAAGACAAAAGAAAATATCAGATATACATAATAGAGTAAAAATAGGAAATGATGCTCAAGCAGACATATTTGTATCTATTCATTTAAATAAAATTCCTGAGCTCCAATATTATGGCTGGCAATGTTTTTATAAGCCAAATGATGAAAAAAGTACAAAGCTTGCAAAAAGTATACAAGAAAATTTAAATAAATCTATACAAAAAGAAAATAAAAGAGTAGCCATGAAACTGGACACTGTATATATTATGAAACATGTAGAGATACCAATTTCGATAGTAGAATGCGGATTCTTATCTAATCCAGAAGAGGAAAAACAATTATTAGATGATAGCTATCAAAATAGACTCGCATGGGGAATTTATAATGGAATAATTGAATATTTTTATGAATGATAAAAAATGATATATACAAGTAAAAAACAGAAAAAGTATAAAAATTTCACTTTTTGTAAACAATATGCATAAAACATATTTTACAAGGAGTGGAATTTTTTTGAAAACAAATAAAATATTAAAAATAGATGGAAGTGTGCTAGATAAAAGCCAACTAGAAATACATTTACAAAAAATAGCATCTGACCATAATCTAGTAAATAACTCTCAAAAAGATACTTACCCAGTACCACATATGTTAGAAAGTTTTAAGGTTATACAACAACTGTATAACTTATTAAATGAACACTTAAAACTTGGAATTAGTATACATCCAGCTGGAGAGTGGCTATTAGATAATTTTTATATAATAGAGGAAACAGTAAAACAAATTGAAAAAGAGTTAACGTTAAAAAAATATAAAAATTTTTTAGGAATTGCAAATGGAAAATATAAAGGATTTGCAAGAGTTTACGTATTAGCTCAAGAAATAGTGGCTTATACAGATAACAAAATAGAAAGAAAAGATTTAGAAAATTATTTAGCAAGTTATCAAACTAAGAAAACCTTGAGTATGGAAGAAATCTGGAATATAGGTATATTTCTTGAAATTGCAATTATAGAAAACATAAGAGAAATTTGCGAAAAAATTTATGCCGCACAAATTCAAAAATATAAAGCCGAAAATATTGTGGAAAGATTAGTAGAAAATAAACCAAAACAAGAGCTAATATTTAAAAACAATGTACGAATTAAAAAAGTATTTGAAAATATGAAATATCCATTCATAGAATATATGTCATATATTTTAAAACGTTATGGAAAAAAAGGGTCTAGTTATTTAACTGCATTGGAAGAAGCAGTAGAGCTAACAGGAACAACGGTATCTGATGTTATAAAAAAAGAGCATTTTGATATTGCAGTGCGTAAAGTTTCAATTGGAAATAGCATCACAAGTATAAAGAAGATTCAAAGGATAAATTTCTTGGAGATTTTTGAGAAAGTAAATGGAGTAGAAGAGTTATTAAAACAAGACCCTAGCGGTGTTTACTCTAAAATGGATAGTAAAACAAAGGAATATTATAGAAATAAAATTAAAGAAATTTCTAAAAAAACTAAAATATCAGAAATATATATTGCAAGAAAATTATTAGAAATAGCAAATTCAAAACAAGGTAAAGAAGCTCATATTGGTTATTTTTTAATAGATAAGGGTGAAAATCAACTATATAAAAAATTAAACTATCAAAAAACAGAAAAAATGAATGAATATAATAAAACAAAATTATATATTTTTATAATTATTTTATTTAGTTTACTTGTATCAGTAGGAATCAGTTGTTTGTTGGTAAGAGAAAGCTGGCAAATAGCAATTGGGACAATAATTTTTTTAATTCCGTCATCTGAAGTAGCAGTTCAAATTATTCAATATATTTTAAGTAAGGCAATTAAACCAAAATTAATACCAAAACTAGATTTATCAAACGGAATACCAGAAGAAAGTAGTACAATGGTAGTTATTCCAACAATTATTAATTCAAAAGAAAAAGTAAAAGAATTAATGAGAAAATTAGAAGTATATTATTTAGCAAATAAGTCCGAAAATATTTATTTTACGCTACTTGGTGATTGTACCCAAAGTAATCAAGAAATTGAAGATTTTGATGAAGAAATAATTAAAGAGGGAAAAAGACAGGCAGCAATATTAAATAAAAAATACGGTCCAATATTTAATTTTATTTATAGAAAAAGAGTATTTAATGAAAGCGAAAATTCATATCTTGGTTGGGAAAGAAAAAGAGGGATGATAAATCAGTTTAACGAATATCTTTTAGGAAATATAAAAAATCCATTCAGAGTAAACACAATTGAAAATATACCTAATATTAAATATATTATAACATTAGATTCAGATACAGATTTAATCTTAAATTCTGCATTTGAACTTGTTGGAGCAATGAGTCATATTTTAAACAAGCCAGTAATAGATAAAGAAAAAAATATTGTAATAGACGGATATGGAATTATGCAACCAAGAGTAGGAATAAATTTGGACATTAGCTATAAAAATTTATTTACAAAAATATTTGCAGGAGCAGGAGGAATAGACTCATATACAAATGCGATATCAGATATATATCAAGATAATTTTAAAGAAGGGATTTTCACTGGGAAGGGAATATATGATTTAAAAACATACTCAAAAGTATTAAAAAATGAAATTCCAGAAAATACAGTACTTAGTCATGATTTGCTAGAGGGTTCGTACTTACGTTGTGGTTTGGTATCAGACATTATGCTTATGGATGGATATCCTACAAAATACAATAGTTTTGTAAATAGATTATCCCGTTGGATTAGAGGAGATTGGCAAATTATAAAGTGGCTAGGGAAAAAGAGTAAGCTTAACTTACTTTCAAAATATAAAATATTTGATAATTTAAGAAGAAGCTTATTAGAAGAAAAAATTATAAGAGCATTTATATATGTAAATATAATAGGAGCAATTTATAGCAAAAAAATTTTTCCGGTAGTTTTAATATTAATAGCAATTTCCATTTTACCATTTTTGTTAGAGTTACTAGATATATTAATATTAAAAAAAGAAGGTGAAGCGAAACAAAAAACATTTACTCCAAAAATATCTGGAATAAAAGGAAGTGTTATAAGAGGAATATTAACCTTAGGATTTTTACCACATAAAGCTTATATTTCAATTATAGCGATTTTAAAAACAGTTTATAGAATATGTATTTCTAAGAAAAACCTATTAGAGTGGACTACATCTGAAGAAGCGGAAAAACAAGCAAAATCTAGCTTATTTGTGTATTTTGAACAAATGTGGGTAAATGTTCTTACAGGTGTAATTACTATTGGAATAGGACTTTTAAAAGTAAGTATATTTGCGACAATTTTAGGAGTATTTTGGTTTTTCGCTCCAATGCTTGCATACTATATAAGCAAAACTCAAAAAAATAAAGAACCTTTATCAGAGCTAAAAGCAGAGGAAAAGAACTATTTAAAAGAAATAGGCAGAAGAACTTGGGACTTTTTTGAGACATATTTAACTGAAGAAAATAATTATTTAATAACAGACAATTATCAAGAAGATAGAAAAGAAAAAATAGTACCAAGAACATCATCAACTAATATTGGACTATCTTTACTTGCAGTTATTTCTGCTTATGATTTGAAATATATAGAAAAGGAAAAGGCAATACAATTGTTAAAAAATATAATAACAACAATTGAGAGTTTGCCAAAGTGGAATGGTCATTTGTACAATTGGTATCAAATAGAAACTAAAGAACCACTTAAACCTAGATATATTTCAACAGTTGACAGTGGTAATTTTGTTCGGATATTTATATGTTGCAAAAAGTTTTTTTGAAGAAAATTTTGAAGAAGAAACAAAAAAATTATTAGAGATAGTGAACAATATAATAGAAAATACGGATTTTTCATTATTATATAACGAGGAACAACAAATATTTTCAATTGGATATAATATAGAAGAAAATAAATTAACAGATTCTTATTATGACTTACTAGCATCAGAAGCAAGACAAGCGAGTTTAGTTGCAATAGCAAAAAAAGACGTACCAGCAAAGCATTGGAATCATTTAAGTAAAACTCTAACTAATTTAGGAAAATATAAAGGGCTTATCTCATGGTCTGGAACAGCATTTGAATATTTAATGCCAAATATTAATATTCCAAAATATGAAGGAAGCTTATTAGATGAATCTTGCAAATTTATGATAATGAGCCAAAAGGAATATGCTAAAAAATTAAATATACCTTGGGGAATTTCGGAAGCTGCATTTAATTTAAAAGATTTAAAATCTAATTATCAATATAAAGCATTTGGAATTCCTTGGCTAGGGCTAAAAAGAGGATTAGGAGATGAACAGGTTGTATCAACTTATGGTGGGGTTTTAGCAATTAGCGAATTACCAAAAGATGAAATAGAAAATTTAAGACGACTAGAAAAAGAAGGAATGTATGGTAAATTTGGATTTTATGAATCAATAGACTATACACCTGAAAGGGTAGAAAAGGGCAAAACGTCTGCTGTTGTTAAAACATATATGGCACATCATCAAGGACTTATATTACTATCTATAAACAACTTTTTTAATGAACAAATTTTGCAAAAAAGATTTATGAAAAATCCAGAGATTGAAGCAGTAAGCATATTACTACAAGAAACAATGCCAGAAAAGGGAGTACTAACAAAGGAAAGTAAAGAAAAAGTAGAAAAACTAAAATATAAAGATTATGAAAATTATATTGAAACAACCTACAATAAAATTGATGAAAGAAAAATAACTGGAAATGTAATTTCTAACGAAGATTATACAATTGCTATAAATCAAAAAGGACAAGGAGTTAGTAAATACAAAGACATTTATATAAATAGATTTAAGAAAACAGATGACTACCCACAAGGAATATTTTTTGTTATAAAAAATATAAAAACAAAACAAATATGGAGCTCAAATTATTCATTTAATGAAAAGAGAAATAATTACTCTATTAGTTTTATGCCAGATAAAGTAAAACAAGAAATTTTAAAAGGAAATATAAAAACAAAAATACAAACAACTATTAGCTCAAATGAGCCAGTAGAATTAAGAAGAATGACATTAGAAAATCAGGGAAGTGAAGAAGAAATTTTAGAAGTAACAACTTACTTTGAACCAGTATTATCAGAAAAATTTCAAGACTATGCACACCCAATATTTAATAATCTTTTCTTAAATTTAAATTTTGATGAAGAAACAAATAGTTTAATTGTAAAAAGAAAAAATAGAAATATAAATGGCAAAGAAATATATTTAGCAGTAAATTTATCCACAAATAGTGAGACAGTAGGGGATTTAGAATATGAAATTGATGAAGATAAGTTTATAGGAAGAGGAAATTTTGGATTGCCTAAAAAAGTTAAGAATTCCATTCCATTATCAAAAAGGGTGGGATTAGTAACAGAACCAGTTGTAGCTTTAAAAAGAATTATAAAAGTAAAACCAGAAGAAGAAACAATTGTAGATCTAGTTTTATCAGTAGGGGAAGAAAAGGATAAAGTAAAAGAAAATATTAAAAAATATCAGGCATTTGAGAATGTAGAAACAGAATTTGAACTTTCAAAAGCAAGAGTAGAGGCAGAAAGTAGATATTTAGAAATAAAAGGAAAAGACATTGAGAATTATCAGAAAATATTATCATATATAATTTTTGATAATTTTGCAAAAAAGACTTCAAATCAAAATTATTTTAGACAAAGTGATTTATGGAAATATGGAATTTCAGGAGATTTACCAATTCTACTTGTAAAAATTAGAGATGTGAATGATAGTTATGTAATAAAAGATGTTTTAAAAGCTTATGAATTTTTTAGAACAAAAAATATTGAAACAGAAGTAGTTATTTTAGATGAGGAAAAGCATAGCTATGAAAATTATGTAAGAGAAGAAATAGAAGGGGCTATTTTAAATGAACAAATTGCATATTTAAAAAATATAAAAGGTGGAATTTTTACTTTATCAAAAAGTGAAATAGACTCAAAAGATAGAAAACTTTTAGAATTTATAGCAACAATTGTTATAGATTCTGCCAAAGGTGGGCTTAAAAATAATATTATAGAATTAGAAGAGTATTATTTAGAAAGATATCAAGAAAAAGGAGAAGAAGATGACCAACAAATTAATGTGGAAGAAGATGCAAATGATGATATCAATATACTAGAGAACGTTGAAAATCTTAAATATTATAATGAATATGGAGCTTTTTCAGAAGATGGAAAAGAATATTTAATAAAAATGAACAATGAAAATAGATTACCAACTGTATGGAGTCATATGTTAGTTAATAAAAAATTTGGAACCGTTATAACTGAAAATATGGGAGGATATGCATGGTACAAAAATAGTAGATTAAATAGAGTAACAGCTTGGTCAAATAAACCAAGTTTAGATTGTCCTAGTGAAGTAATTTATTTAAAAGATTTAGAAAATAAAAAGAAATGGTCTTTGGGTCTAAATCCAATGCCAGATAATAGAAATTATAATGTTGTTTATGGATTTGGATATGCAAAATATATTCACAAAAGTGATGGAATAGAACAAGAAATGGAAGTATTTGTACCAAGAGAGGATTCTTGTAAAATTAGTATTTTAAATTTGAAAAATACAACACCAAATAGAAAGAAAATAAAGCTTTATTATTATATAAAACCTGTAATTGGTGAAGATGAAATAAAGACAAATGGATATGTAGCTACTAATTTAGATAAAAATAATAATATTATTTTAGCTGAAAATTATTACAAAACAGAAGAAATTGAAAATATAGTTTATGTATCTTGTAGTGAAAAAATAAAATCATATACAGGAGATAAAAAATCCTTCTTAGGGGAAGGAGGAATATCAGCTCCTAGTGGACTTAAAAAAGTTAGCTTAAATAATGAAAATGGATTAGGCAAAAATACTTGTATTGCTTATGAAATAGAAATAGAATTAGAAAGTTATGCAAGCAAAGAAGTTTCAATAATTTTAGGAGCAGAAGATAATAAAATTGACTGCAAAAATATAGCTTATAAATATCAAAAAATTAGTAATTGTAAACAAGAATTAATAGCTACAAAAAATTACTGGAAAGACTTACTTCGGAGGATTACAAATTTATACTCCACTTGAATCTATTAATATTTTATTAAATGGGTGGATGGCTTATCAGACAATTGCAAGTAGGTTATATGGAAGAAGTGGATATTATCAATCTGGTGGAGCTTATGGATTTAGAGACCAGTTGCAAGATACTTTAGGATTAAAATACTTAAATCCAGAATTAATGAAAGAGCAAATAATAAAACACAGCAAACATCAATTTATAGAAGGAGATGTAGAACACTGGTGGCATGAAGAAACTGGGAGAGGAATTAGAACTAGATTTTCAGATGACTTACTATGGCTTTGCTATTTAACAATAGAATATATAAGCTTCACAGGAGATAAAGGGATTTTAGATATTGAAACACCATATTTACAAGGTACAATATTAGAAGATACTCAAGATGAAAAATATGATAAATATCCAGAAAGTTATATAAATGCAAGCATTTATGAACATTGTATAAAAGCAATAGAAAAAAGTCTAAACTTTGGAGAAAATGGATTACCTAAAATAGGTTCAGGAGACTGGAATGACGGATTTAGTACAGTTGGGAACAAAGGAAAAGGTGAAAGTGTATGGTTAGGATTTTTCTTATACACAATTCTAGAGAACTTTATACCAATTTGCAAGGAAAGACAAAATGAACAATTAGCTAATAAATATGAAAAAATAAAAACAAATTTAAAAAGAGCACTAAATACAAATGGATGGGATGGAAGATGGTATAAAAGAGCTTTTATGGATGATGGTAATATTTTAGGAAGCATAGAAAATGATGAGTGTAGAATAGATAGTATAGCACAAAGTTGGAGCATTATATCAAATGCAGGAGATAATGACAAAAAATATATATCAATGGAAAGCCTAGAAAATCACTTAGTAGATAAGGAAAATGGAATAGTTAAATTATTGGATCCTCCATTTGAAAAAGGAAAAATAGAACCAGGATATATAAAAGCATATCTTCCAGGAGTAAGAGAAAATGGTGGTCAATACACACATGCAAGCTGCTGGGTAATTATTGCAGAAGCTATGCTAGGATTCGGAGACAAAGCATTAGAATTATACAGAATGATAACGCCAATTGAACATGCAAGAACTAGAGAAGCAAGCAAAAAATATAAAGTAGAACCTTATGTTATACCAGCAGACATATATGGAGCAGGTAGTTTATCTGGACAGGGAGGTTGGACTTGGTATACAGGTTCATCAAGCTGGTATTATAAAGCAGGAACTGAATATTTGTTAGGTTTAAAAATTAAAAATGGATATATGTATTTTGAACCATGTATTCCAAAAGATTGGAAAAAATATCAAATACAATACAGATACAAAGAAAGTATTTATAATATTACAATAAAAAATATAGATGGAAAAAATACAGGAGTAAGCAAAGTTACTTTAGATGGAGTAGAGGTTGAAAATAAAATAAAATTAGATGGAGCAATAAAAGTTTTTTATGTTGAAGTGATAATGTAGTTTAATAGTTAATCTTTTATAGCGTTAAGCTCATCTTGCGTAATATATCCATATTCAACCATTTTATTTAATACATGGGCTTGTCTTTTTTTAGCTAAATCAGGATTAACAGTCGGAGAATAAACAGAAGGAGCATTTGGAATTCCAGCAAGCATAGAAGCTTCATTTAGATTTAAATCTTTAGGTTCTTTATTAAAGTAACCCATACTAGCATCATAAATGCAATAATATCCATCTCCAAAGTAAGCGGAATTAACATACAAAGCAAATATTTCTTGCTTTGTATAATTTTTTTCCAAATCATAAGCACCAAAAACTTCTCCTAATTTTCTAACCAAAGTTTTGTCTTGATTAAAAATTACATTTTTAGCAACTTGTTGTGTAATAGTACTACCACCTTCATCAAATTCTTTATCTCTAATATTTGTGTAAAGAGCTCTTGTAATACCAATAAAATCAACTGGCCCGTGGTCATAATATCTATGGTCTTCTACTGCGATTACAGCATTAACATAATTTTTTGGTAATTCATCAAAAGAAATAAAATGTTCTTTATTAGTTATACTTTCTATTCTTTGTATTAATGGTTGTTCTTTTAACTTATTAGAATAATGCACATATCCTATAAGAAATAGTATTGATGCAATAGTTATTACCATTAATAATAAAAAAATAAAAAATTTTCTAAATATATTTTTCATAAAACCACCCAAACATTCCACAGTATTCTACTACAAGTTATACACATTTATTATTAATTTGTCAACAATATTATCATACTTTACAAAAAAATAGGTATATGTTAGAATAATAGCCAATAAGATATAAATATATCTTATTAAATATTAATACCTAGAAGAGGTGAAAATTATGAAATTTACAAAAATGCATGGGCTAGGTAATGATTATGTTTATATAGATGCCATTCATCAGAAGGTAGAAAACGAATCATCTCTAGCCCAATTTGTCAGTAACAGACACTTTGGGGTTGGTTCTGATGGATTAATTCTAATCTGTGAAAGTGATGTAGCGGATTTCAAAATGAGAATGTTTAACAGCGATGGTAGTGAAGCTGAAATGTGTGGTAACGGTATTCGTTGTGTTGGAAAGTTTGTATATGATAAAGGTTTAACGGATAAAACAACAGTTACAATTGAAACACTTGCAGGAATTAAAACGCTGATATTAAATGTTAAAGATGGAAAGGTAGAATCAGCTAAAGTAGATATGGGAGAACCAATTTTGGCACCAGAGAAGATACCTGTTATGTCAGTTGAACAACCAGTACAAAATTTGAAAGTTACAGCTGTGGACAAAGAATTTACATTTTCTTGCGTATCTATGGGAAATCCACACGCAATTACAGTTGTAGAAAATGTAGAAAGTTTTAATATAGAAAAATATGGAAGTGTGTTAGAAGTAGCATCTGTATTTCCAAACAAAACGAATGTAGAATTTGTAGAAATAGTAGACAGCAACCACATTAAAATGAGAGTGTGGGAAAGAGGATCAGGAGAAACATTAGCATGCGGAACAGGTGCCTGTGCTACAGCAGTTGCGTGTAATTTAAAAGATTTAACAGGAAGGCATGTATTTATTGAATTACTTCGGAGGAACACTGGAGATAGAGTGGAATGAAGCAGATAATCATGTCTATATGACAGGACCCGCTTGTACTGTGTTTGAAGGAGAGGGATTGTTTGACGAATAATTTATATAATAGGAAAGGAAAATAAATATTATGAGTTATATTAATGAAAATTTTTTGAATTTAGAGGATAGTTACCTTTTTTCAACGATTGCAAAAAAGGTAGCAAAATTCACAGAAGAAAATCCAGATAAAAAAGTAATAAAATTAGGAATTGGAGATGTCACAAAACCAATTGTACCAGCGTGTATAGAAGCAATGCACAAGGCTGTTGATGAAATTGGCACAGCAAGTGGTTTTAAAGGTTATGGTCCAGAGCAAGGATATGAATTTTTAAGAAATGCTATTATCGAAAATGATTATAAAGCAAGGGGAGTGGATATAGAAGTAGATGAAATCTTTGTGTCTGATGGCGCAAAATGCGACTGTGGAAATATTGTAGATATTTTTGGAAAAGACAACAAAGTTGCAATTACAGATCCAGTATATCCAGTTTACTTAGACACAAATATTATGTCTGGAAGAGAAGTTATATATTTGCCAGTAACTAGCGAAAATAATTTTAAACCAGAATTACCAAAAGAAAGGGTTGATATGATTTACCTATGTTTCCCAAATAATCCGACAGGAACAGTACTTAGAAAAGAAGATCTGAAAAAATGGGTAGATTATGCTAAAGAAAATAAATCAGTTATATTATATGATGCAGCTTACGAGGCATTTATAACAGAAGATGGAGTGCCACATACAATTTATGAAATTGAAGGAGCAAAAGATGTAGCCATTGAGTTTAAAAGCTATTCAAAAACAGCAGGATTTACAGGTGTTAGATGTGCTTATATTGTTGTTCCTAAAACAGTAAAAGGATATACGAAAACAGGAGAAGAAGTTAGCTTAAACAAATTATGGAATAGAAGAACTTGTACCAAGTTTAATGGGGTATCTTATGTTGTCCAAAGAGCAGCAGAGGCAACATATTCAGAAGAAGGTAGAAAACAAATTCAAGAAAACATTAAATCTTATTTAGAGAATGCAAAAATTATAAAAGAAGGATTAAAAGAGGCAGGATTTACTGTATATGGTGGTGTAAATTCTCCATATATTTGGCTAAAAGTACCAGATGGAATAACCTCTTGGGAATTTTTTGATAAACTATTAGAAGAAGTCAATGTTGTTGGAACACCAGGAAGCGGGTTTGGAAAACATGGAGAAGGATATTTTAGGTTAACAGCTTTTGGAACTAAAGAAAATTCTTTAGAAGCAATGGAAAGAATTAAGAATTGGAAATAAAAAGTTATATAAAATAAAAAAAGTTATTTGAGTAGTTAGGAAGTCTTGCAAAAAGGCTTCTTAATTTTTTTTCTATAACAGGAAAGTCATACTGACTTTTCTGTTATAGAAAAACCGATGTGCAGAGATTCCCTACGTGAATCTCGCACTAGAACAAATTTACGGAACGCTTAATTAATTTATATTTTAAAAATACCATTAAAGTGCTGACAAGTTAAACAGGCTAAGTTCTAAGCGTTCCGATTTGTCCTCAAAACTTTATAAAAATCTAAATTAATTTTATAAAATGGTAAAATGCTACTTTTATATACTTAAATTTAAAATTCGTATAACAAAAATAAAAGAAATTAAATTTAATGATAAAATTTGCAAAGTATATAAGAGGTGGAAAATGATAGATAAAATCTGTACATTTTTAACAAAAAAAATTAGAAAAGAAATGCCAGATGTAGATGACGATAAAGCAGAAGTAATATACTATGGTTTGCAAAACATAGTAGGAGAGATACCAAAGATCTTTATTATGCTTGCAATTGCCTATATATTAGGAATATTTAAATGGGCTTTATTCACATTTTTAGCATTATTTCCTTATAAAGGAGCATCAGGCGGAGTGCATTTAAAAACACATATTGGATGTTTACTATTTACAACAATGTTTTATTGCATTATTCCATTTGCAGCACAATATATAGTTTTACCAAGTATAGCAAAACATATATTAATAACATGTGTATGGGTATTTGGAATAATAATGATAAAATTGTATGCTCCAGCAGATACAGAAGATGTACCAATTTTAGAAACAAAAGTAAGAAGAAAAAAGCAAATAGTATCATATATTACATTTACAATTGGCTTATTTGTAGCATTAGTTGTAAAAGATAATATAATTTCAAATATATTAATAATGGCTAATTTATTCCAAACAATAACTATTACGAAATTTATTTATAAAATAACAGATAATAAATATGGATATGAAGTATATGGAAATGCTTCGAATGAACTAGTTTAATATAAAATATTTATCGGTAATATTTTATATTATATATTTTTTACTAAGGAGGAGATAGTTATGTTAAAATTTTTAGCAAAAGCAGCAGAAAAATATGCAAAGGCAACAAACACAGCATGTTTTGCAGTATTAATTTTTCATCAACCAAAAATGCCAGCTTGTATGATAAAAAAAGATTAATAAAAAGCATTGGTAAAAATAGTCCGAAATATGTATTTTTACCAATGGTATAACTTAAAAGTTATATATATGCAATCCTTAAAAAGAAAGTATTATTACGTACTTTCTTTTTTATATTGTAGGAATTATGGAAAAAATATTGACAAAGAAAAAAATTAAATATAGAATATAAAATGTAAGAATTTCTAACAAAAAATATTATGCACATTGACAACTAAATACGGATAAAAAGAGCTTATTTCTGCTAAAAAGTTTAAAAATATGCATAGTATTTTGGAAATTGGAAATAAAGAAAGAAAATGCAATTTGTTACTATTCAGTTTAAAGTTTGCATTAGCCCTGCTTAAACGTAATAATATATAAAAA
>OCVV012838969.1_pt1 | contig 50057 bp, 39 predicted proteins | sample 1539721 | NCBI WGS metagenome assembly OCVV01 (sample SAMN02144230, study PRJEB22623) | gut metagenome | biome: sheep rumen | host: Ovis aries | place: New Zealand | reverse complement strand
CAAAGGTAACGAAAAAGGCTGAAACCCAAGCGAGGGCTTCAGCCTAATTTTTATTTCATACTAAAATCTTTTAGCGGACAGCAATATTTTATTTACCTTCGTCGACCACTTCGCCTGCTTCGGCATCGCGCTCAGCTTTTTTCTTTGCGAGATACTCTGGCAGGTTTAATCCTGCTTGGTCAAAGAGATCGTTGAGGGGAGGAATGCTTTTCATGAGTCCACTGACGAAGCCTGCTGTGGAGCCCTTGCCATCGCCTGCTGCTCCACTGTCCCATACGGTGACCTTGTCGATGTTGATGCCCTTGATAGCTTCGACCTGCGTCTTGACGAGTTCGGGCAACTTCTCGAGGAGGAGGAGCGAGTAGGCTGCTGTGGCGTCGCCTCCGGCAGCTTGCACCATCTTGTCGTAACCTTGTGCCTGGCGTGTGAGGATCTCGTAGAGACCCTTAGCCTCGGCTTCCATCTTGGCGAAGACGGCGTCGGCTTCACCTCGGGCGATGGCTCGTTTCTGCTCGGCCTCGGCTTCGGCAGCGATGATGAGTCGTTGCTTTTCAATCTCCTGTTGCACGATGATATTGGCGGTCTCTGTGGCACGTTCGCGCTCGGCACGAGCCGTTTCGGCCTGCTGCTCGGCAGCATAGGCTTCTTCGAGGGCCTTAGCCTGCTGCACCTTCTCGGCTGCATTGGCTACGCGTGCGGCTTCGGCTTCCTTCTCGCGGCGATAAGCCTCGGAGTTGGCGATTTCGACCTTGGCTTCGTTCTCGCCTTTTACGGCCTGAGCATTGGCTTCGGCTGTACGGACACGTGTCTCTCGGACGGCTTCGGCCTTACCGATTTCACCTATCTTGTCCTGTTCGGCTACGCGTACCTTAGCCTCATTGATGGCCTTGGCAGCGGCTTCGCGTCCGAGAGCTTCGATATATCCGCTCTCGTCCTTGATATCGGTAACGTTGACGTTGATGAGGCGCAGGCCTATCTTCTTCAGTTCGACTTCAACGTTGGTTGAGATGGCTTCGAGGAACTTGTCGCGGTCGGAGTTCAGTTCCTCGATAGACATGGTAGCGATGACCAGACGGAGCTGACCGAAGAGGATGTCCCGTGCGAGTTCCTGAATCTGCTGTGGTGTCTGCCCAAGCAGGCGTTCGGCAGCGGCCTGCATGTAGTCGGGTTCAGTGGAGATGCCTACGGTGAAGCGGCAGGGAACGTCGACGCGGATATTCTGACGCGAGAGGGCGTTGGTGAGGTTGGCGTCGATGGAGATGGGGGTAAGACTCATGTAAGCGTAGTCTTGGACGATAGGCCATACGAAAGCGCCACCGCCATGCACGCACTTGGCTGAGCCTTTAGCACCTGAGGAGCCATAGATAACAAGAATCTTGTCGGAGGGACAACGGCGCCAGCGGTTGATGAGCGCCACGACGAGGAAGAAGGCCACTACGGCCAAAGCAACAATAAAATAGAGTTCCATACTTATGAATTTTAGAGTTGAGGATTCAATGATATCACTTGTAATGCCGACGATTACGTATGTGTTGCCACCAGGCAACTACGATGACGACGATGGCGAGGATTGCGAATATGCCCATTGTTATGCTGGATATTGAAAACTGAGAGAATGGAGATTGGATTTTGAATATTGAGATAGCAGCTCATCGCCGAGATGTGTGGCTCAAGCCTCACGCCTAAACGTTCAGGCCTAAGCCAATGGAATGAGCGACGGTACTAAATCTTTTCGACGAGCAGGGAGCCTGCATCGATTACCTTAATAATACGCACGCGTGCGCCTGTGGGGATGAAGTCGCCGTCGGTGAAGGCATTCAGTTCGTGCACACTTCCGTTGATGCTGATCTGCACTTTGCCAGACGCTTCGCGATGGGCGGGTATGCGCAGGTAGACGCTTGCCGTTCGACCTACACACTCACTGATACGGAAGGCTCCATTGGTCTCTAACCGCAAGATAGCCTTGAACATAAAGAAAAAAACAGCTACGAAGACGATGCCGCAGGCAAAAGCGGCCAGCACCAGCCATCCACGACTCTCGATGACAGGGGCAAAGCTGATGCCACCCCACCCGAAGCCGAGGAAGAAATTTATAAAGTTGCGCAGGGAGAACAGCGAGAAGATGCCTGCTGACCCGAGCGTACCTTCATGCCCGCTATGCCCTGTAGAGAGGTCGGAAGAGGCGTCGGCATCTCCGAAATCCATGTCGGTGTGGACGTCAAAATCGGTGCCCACGTCGGCATCAACGTCTGAATCCATGTCGCCAATGCCCATGAGCATGAGGAGGTTCTGAATCACAAACACGACGGTGGCAGCTATGGCACAGGCCCAGAAGAACTGCATCGTGCTGTCGAGAGCGGCGAACCAAGATGAAAGTTGAGTAAACATAACGTATGATAAAATTTAGAATAATTTGACGGTTCAAGGCTTCCTGTCGGTGGCCTTTTCTTGCCCTTAATAGTTGCAAAGAAGGCAAAGTAACCCTTCCACTGGCAGCAAAGTTAAGAAAAAATCTGTGTCGTGGACATAAATCTGTGAAGTTATTTGTATTTTTGCACCCAAATTAAGTTATAAATCCCAACTATCCAATCTACTTAAACCCTTAATCGGATGAACTATATCTGGATTGCATTTTTCCTGATTGCTGCTGTCGTGGCAGTCGTGAAGCTTGTGTTTTTCGGCGATGTCGAGGTGTTCCCGGCTATCATGAACGCTACGATGGATTCAGCGAAGAACGGTTTCGAAATCTCTTTAGGCCTGACGGCAGTGCTCTCGTTGTGGATGGGCATCATGAAAATAGGCGAGCAGGGCGGCGTTGTCAACACACTGGCCCGTTGGCTCAGCCCTCTTTTCCGCAGGCTCTTCCCTGAGATTCCTGACGGCCACCCTGTAGTAGGTAACATCTTCATGAACCTCTCAGCCAACATGTTAGGTCTGGACAATGCCGCCACACCCCTTGGCTTGAAAGCCATGGAAGGTCTTCAGGAACTGAATCCGAAGAAGGACACGGCGTCCAACTCGATGATTATGTTCCTGGTGATGAACACGGCCGGTTTGACCATCGTTCCTGTGAGCATCCTGGCCTATCGCGCACAATTGGGAGCCGCCCAGCCCACCGATGTCTTCATCCCTATCCTGCTCGCCACGCTCATTTCGATGGTAGTGGGCGTAGCCGTAACCGGAGCCATCCAGCGTATCAACCTTTGGAACCGTCCTATTATGATTACGCTCGGGGTATTGTCGCTCATCGTTGCAGGTCTGGCCTGGGCTACACAAGTGCTTAGCCGCGAAGCCATGGATGTCTTCTCGGTGAATCTGGCCAATATCATTCTCCTCGGCATCATCGTAGCATTTATCTTCGCCGGCATGCGCAAAAAGATTAATGTATACGACGCTTTCATCGAGGGAGCCAAAGGCGGCTTTCAAACGGCGGTGGGCATCATCCCCTACCTCATTGCGGTGCTGGTGGGCATAGGTGTATTTCGTGCCTCGGGAGCTATGGACTGGGTTCTCGACGGGATAGGATGGGTAGTAAAAGCTTGCGGTGGTAATGCCGACATCACAGGTGCGCTGCCTACAGCGTTGATGAAACCCCTTAGCGGTTCTGGAGCCCGCGGTCTGATGCTCGAATGTATGCAGACCTACGGAGCAGACTCCTTTGCTGGTCGCCTAAGTTGCATCTTCCAAGGCTCCACGGACACCACATTCTACATCTTAGCCGTTTATTTCGGTTCTGTGGGCATCCGCAAGACCCGCTATGCACTGCCATGCGGGCTCATCGCCGACTTGGCCTCTATGATAGCAGCCATCATCGTTGCACAACTCTTTTTCGGATAAGCAATCATCAAGCAATGGCAAAGAACATTATCAGCTTCAGCCTTCTCATAGTTTGTCTGACGTGCATAACGGCATGCCGGAAGAGCCCCGAGCGATGGCATATAGGAGTGTCGCAATGCTCCGAGGATATTTGGCGCGACAAGCTCAACAGCGAGCTGCGCATGGGAGCTTACGCTCATGAGGGCGTAGAGCTGCTCTTCGCTTCGGCCGATGACAGCGACGAGCGTCAACTACAGCAGATAGATTCGCTCGTGGACGCCGGCATCGACCTCCTGATTGTGGCTCCCAACCAGATGGCCACCATCTCGCCGGCCATCGACCGCGCCTATGACCGCGGCGTGCCTGTGATCGTGTATGAGCGTAAGACCGACTCACGCAAGTTTACGGCTTACATGGGTGCCGACAATCGCTTGATGGGACGCGTGATGGGTGAATTTGTGGCCGCTCGCCTGAAGGGACAAGGCCGCGTGCTTGAAGTGACAGGCCTTAAAGGTTCTTCACCGGCCATCGAGCGCCACGAAGGTTTTGTCGAGGCCATCAGCCGTCATCCAGGCATCACACTTGTTGCCAGTCTGCAAGGCGATTGGACAGAGGCCAGCGGCTACGATGCCGTGAAGCAATACGATGGCGACTTAAGCTCTATTGATTTCGTCTTCGGGCAGAACGACCGCATGGCCGTAGGAGCACGGCGAGCCTGCCAGGAGAAGGGGGACGATGTCCTCTTTTGCGGAATCGACGGACTGCCGGGCCCCGACGGCGGCATAGCCTGTGTGCGCGACAGCATTCTCGAAGCCTCATATATCTATCCCACACACGGCGACGAGGTGTTGGAACTGGCACTCTCAATCCTTGGAGGAGAAGCCTATTCCAAAGAGACTCCCTTGCGAGGAGCCCTCGTCACGCGCCAAAATGCCAACGTCCTGCTCCTTCAGGCCGAAGAGATGGAGAGGCAGACGGCCCAGATAGACCGCTTGCACGATATGGCCAGCAGCTATTTCACCCGCCTCAATCAGCAACGGTGGCTCACGGTGTTGGCCTGCTGTGTCATCGGCCTGCTGCTTATTGCTATCGCGCTCTTCTACCTCTACCAACGCGGGAAAGTCAACATTCGTCGGGAGCGTGTGCTCAACAACATGTGGAATCTGGAACGCCATGCTGAAGACACAGAGACGGCCGCCGATGAGCCTGCAGCCGAAGGTACGGCACAGGCTGATGAAGAGAATCCTGCAGTCAGCATAAGTTCTGATGAACCAGATGCCGTTGGGTCCGTTGAGGCTGAGCCTTCGCCCTTCATCATGCGCTTCCGCGAGGTCGTGGAGCGGAATATGGGCAACAGCGAACTGAGCGTCGAAGACCTGGCGTCGGAGATGAACCTCAGTCGCGTGCAACTCTATCGGAAAGTGAAAGCCATCACAGGCAGCTCGCCTGTGGAACTGCTGCGCACGGCCCGCCTCAACCGTGGCCACCAGCTGCTGCTGACGACCGACAAGACCGTCTCAGAAGTTGCCTATGCAGTAGGTTTTTCGGCACCAGCCTATTTCACGAAATGCTTCAAAGACGAGTTCGGTTTTGTGCCAGGCGAAATGAAGAAGTGAAAAACAGCCGTCGCCCCGATGCCCGGCTCTGCCGCCCGCCAATGAGCCCAGCCACAGAGGAATAGGAGCGGGACAGCCTGCTCGTTTAGCACTTCAGCAGCCTAAGCTACAGACTAAAAAGAATCGTTCATCCTTTTGTAAATTTGTTGCATCGAAACAAATATCCAAGAGGATGAACGATTATTCTAATATATGTGAATGATTATTTTTGAACTTTGCGCCAGCAAAACAACAGAATCATTCACTTTTTAAACTAACAACAATGCAAAAGCTAAGACGATTGTTGATGAGCCTCGCGCTCATTCTTGCTGGCACAACGCTTTGGGCGCAGCAAGTAGACATTCACGGCACCGTGCTCGACGACCTCGGTGAAGGTCTGCCCGGTGCTACGGTGAAAGAAAAAGCTAATGCCAACAATGGCACGCTGACCGACATGGACGGCCACTTCACGCTGAAAGTGGAGAAGGGTGCCGTGTTGGTCATTTCCTTCATGGGCTTCGACACCCAGGAGGTGGAGGCCAAGGACGGCATGACCGTCACGATGGGCGAGAACGTCGCCGACATGAACGAACTCGTTGTGACGGGCTATCAGGTTCAGCGCAAGGCCGACTTGACAGGCGCCGTCTCGGTAGTCAGCGTCGATGAGCTGGCCAAGCAGAACGAGAACAACCCCATCAAGGCCATGCAAGGCCGCGTGCCCGGCATGAACATTTCGGCCGATGGTAATCCCTCGGGCGCTGCAACGGTTCGCATCCGCGGTATCGGCACGCTGAACAACAACGACCCTCTCTACATCATCGACGGCGTGCCCACGAAGGCCGGTATGCACGAGCTCAACGGCAACGACATCGAGTCGATCCAGGTGTTGAAGGATGCAGCTTCAGCTTCTATCTACGGTAGCCGCGCTGCCAACGGCGTCATCATCATCACCACCAAGCGCGGCAAGGAAGGCAAGGTGAAGATTGACTTCGACGCCAGCGTCGCTATGCAGACCTATGCCAACCGCATGGAGGTGCTCAACGCCAAGCAGTTCGGGCAGGTGATGTGGCAGGGCTACGTCAACGATGGTCTCGACCCCAACATGAACGGCCTCGGCTATCACTACGACTGGACCTACAACCAGCAGGGCGTGCCCGTGCTCAACGGCATCACGATGAGCAAGTACCTCGATGCCGCCGGCACCACTCCCGCTGCCGACACCGATTGGTTCGACCAGACCACGCGCACGGGCGTCGTGCAGAAGTATGATGTCTCGCTGAGCAACGGTTCGGAGAAAGGCAGCAGCTTCTTCTCGCTTGGCTACTACAAGAACCTCGGCATCATCAAGGACTCCGATTTCAGCCGCTTCTCTGCCCGCATGAACAGCGACTACAAGCTCCTGAAGATTAACGACCGCGACATCATCACCGTGGGCGAGCACTTCACCGTCAACCGCACCAGCGAGGTGCAGGCTCCTGGCGGATTCCTCGAGAACGTCCTTCAGTTCAATCCCTCGCTGCCCGTTTACACCACCGATGGCAGCTTCGCAGGTCCTGTCGGCGGCTATCCCGACCGCGAGAACCCGCTGGCTCGCCTGACGCGCAATTCCGACAATCGCTACACCTACTGGCGCATGTTCGGCGATGCCTTCATCAACATCAATCCCTTCAAGAACTTCAACATCAAGAGCACCTTCGGTCTCGACTACGCACAGAAACAGCAGCGCATCTTCACCTATCCTATCACCGAAGGCACCGTAGCCAACTCCACCAATGCCGTCGAGCCCAAGCAGGAGCATTGGACGAAGTGGATGTGGAACGCCGTGGCCAGCTACAGCTTCGAGGCTGGTAAGCACCACGTCGACGCCCTGGCTGGTGTGGAGCTGAACCGCGAGGACGACAGCTGGTTCAGCGGCAAGGCCTACGACTTCGCTGTGCTCACTCCTTCTTATATGTGGCCCGACGCAGCCGTGGGCGAGGCCGAAGCTTACGGCGGTGCCGGCGGCTTCTCGCTCGTATCGTTCTTTGCCAAGGCCAACTACAACTTCGACAACCGCTACCTGGCCAGCGTCACCGTCCGCCACGACGGCAGCTCGCGCTTCGGTAAGAACAACCGCTATGGTACCTTCCCCTCGTTCAGCGCTGGTTGGCGCATCAGCCAAGAGAAGTTCATGGAGAACGTAGGCTGGCTCGACGACCTGAAGCTGCGCGCCAGCTGGGGACGTACGGGTAACCAGGAGATCGACAACATCGCACGCTACACGCTCTACGTGAGCAACTACGGCGAGGCAGGCTTCGGCGGCCAGAGCTACGGCACCAGCTACGACATCGCAGGCACCAACGGCGGCCAGCAGCTGGCCAGCGGCTTCAAGCGCAACCAGCTCGGCAACGACAACCTGAAGTGGGAGACCACCACACAGACGAACATCGGCTTCGACTTCGGTCTCCTGCGCAACGCCCTCTATGGTTCATTCGAGTGGTACTACAAGAAGACCACCGACATCCTTGTCTATATGCCCGGCATCGGCGTCATGGGCGAGGGAGCCAGCCAGTGGATCAACGCTGGCGAGATGGAGAACAAGGGTATCGAGCTCAACGTCGGTTATCGCGGCAAGGTTGGCGACTTCAGCTACGACCTCGCCGGAAATATAGGCACCTATCGCAACAAGATTACCAAGCTGCCCGAGACTCTCGCTGCCAACGGCACCTTCGGCGGCAACGGCGTCGAGAGCGTCGTAGGTCATCCCATGGGCGCACAGGTAGGCTACGTCTACGACGGCATCTTCAAGAGCCAGGACGAGATCGACGACCACGCCACCCAGAACGGAGCAGGCCTCGGCCGCATCCGCTGGAAGGACCTCAACGAGGACGGTATCATCAACGAGAAGGATCAAAAGTGGATCTACTCACCCGTGCCCGACTTCACCTGGGGCCTGAATGTCTATCTGCAGTACAAGGATTGGGATTTCACCATGTTCTGGCAGGGCGTGCAGGGCGTCGATGTCATCAGCGACCTCAAGCGCGAGACCGACCTCTGGAGCGGTCTTAACATCTCCAACCTCAACAAAGGCCAGCGCCTGCTCGATGCCTGGAACCCCGCCAACAACGGCTCCAACATCCCCGCCATCAGCGTGATGGACAACAACAACGAGAAGCGCGTCAGCTCCTACTTCGTCGAGAACGGCAGCTTCGCCAAGCTGCGCACCGTACAGCTCGGCTACAACCTGCCCTCGAAAGCCCTCGAACGAATCCACATGCAGCGTCTGCGCCTCTATCTCTCGGCTCAGAACCTCTTCACGATCAAGAGCAAGAGCTTCACGGGCGTCGATCCCGAGAACGCCAACTTTGGCTATCCTATCCCCGTCAACGTGACCTTCGGAATCAATGTCTCACTCTAATCATCATACAGCAATCATGAAAAAGCTTATCAAGAATATATTATTTGCAGGTTCAGTATGTTGCTGTATCACAGCAGCAACCGCTCTCACCTCCTGCTCCGACTTCCTCGACGAGCACACCCCGCAGGGCACGCTCAGCGACGAGCAGGTGAAGACGCCTGAGAACGCCGAGGCCATGGTAGTCTCTGCCTATGCCATCTTCACTACCGCCGAGGACATCAACTCCTCCTTCTCCATGTGGAACTTCGACGTCCGCTCCGACGACGCCTACAAAGGCGGCAGCGGCACCAGCGACGGCGACGTCTTCCATCAGCTCGAGGTGCAGCAGGGCGTGCTGACCACCAACTGGAACATCAACGACATGTGGGTGCGCCTCTACAACAGCCTCTCGCGCGTCAACAGCGCCATCGCCCTTTTGAACGAGAGCAACTATGGAATGAAGACTCAGCGCCTGGCCGAGATGAAGTTCCTTCGCGCCTACGGCCACTTCCTCCTGAAGCGCCTCTACAAGCACATCCCCTTCGTCGTCAATGAGAACCTGACCTACGACGAGTACAACACCCTCTCCAACACCGCCTACACCAACGACGAGGGCTGGCAGCTCATCATCGACGACCTCATGGAAGCTTTCAACATCCTGCCCGAGACACAGACCGACAAAGGGCGCCCCACCAAGGCCGCTGCTGCTGCCTTCCTCGCTAAGGTCTATCTCTACAAAGCCTACCGCCAGGACGACCCCGTCACCAACCAGGTGACCAGCATCAACGAGGCCGACCTGCAGAAGGTAGTCGAGTTCACGGCTCCCGCCCTCTACGCTAACTATGGCCTCGAGGACGACTTCCACAACAACTTCCGCCCCGAGGAGGAGTATGAGAACGGCATCGAGAGCATCTGGGCCATTCAGTACTCGCGCAACGACGGCAGCACCTACGGCAACCTCAACTGGAGCTACGGCCTCATTCCGCCCAACATCCCCGGCGCCACCGATGGCGGCTGCGACTTCTACAAGCCCTCGCAGAACCTCGTCAACGCCTACCGCACTGGCAGCGATGGCCTGCCTCTGCTCGACACCTTCAACCAGCGCAACTACGACAAGGCCGCCGACAATGCCGACCCACGTCTGTTCCTGACCGTAGGTATTCCTGGACTTCCCTATATGTTCAACCCCGCTTACATGATGGAGGAGACCAGCATCTGGAGCCGCTCCAACGGTCTCTATGGCTACAACGTCTCGCTCAAGCAGAACGTCGACCCCGCCCTCATCGACCAGTACCTCATCAAGGGCAGCTACTGGGCAAGCTCCATGAACCGCATCGTCTTCCGCTATGCCGACGTGCTGCTGATGCGCGCAGAGGCCGAGGCTCAGCTGGGCAACACCACCGAGGCCATCCAACTCGTCAACCAGCTCCGCACACGTGCCGCACAGAGCACACAGATGATTGCCAACTACCCCAACCGCTACGGCGTGAAGATGTTCATCTCCAACTATCGTGGCAGCTACTCCAAGGCTGACGCCCTACGCATCGTAAAGATGGAGCGCCGCCTGGAGATGGGCATGGAGTGCGAGCGCTTCTTCGACCTCGTACGCTGGGGCGAAGCCGCCACCGTGCTCAACAAGTACTACGCCGAGGAGATCGACAACTGCGCCATCTACACCGCCGCCCACTTCACCGAGAACCGCGACGAGTACCTGCCCATCCCCTTCGAGCAGCTCTCAGCCTCCAACGGCCACTACACCCAGAACATAGGCAACTGGTAATTTCTTTAATTCATAATTATCAATTCATAATTCATAATTGACTTCATTATGAGAACTATATATAAGATTCTTCTCTTAGGTTGTGTTTGTTGCTGTATCGCAGCAACCACATTCCTCGCCGCCTGCTCCTCCGACAACGTCAGCGACCTCCAGCTCTCGGGCGACTGCCGTGTCGAGGCCCTCGCACTCGACGACTACGAAGGCAACATCGACCTCCCTTCGCGAACCATCACCGTGCGTCTGCCCGAAGTCTATGAGACATCGGCCATGCAACTGACACGCCTCACCCTCTCCGACGGCGCTGCCTGCAACTTCCAGCAGGGCGATCGCCTCAATATGAACGCCGCACAGGTCCTGCATGTCACCAATGGCGACACCTACCTCGACTGGACTCTCCGCGTGCTCCACGACGAGGCGCGCATCACCGCCTTCACCATTAACGACATCTACCAGGGCACCATCGACCAGACGGCCAAGACGATCACCGTCTACGTGCCGGCCACGGAGAACATCACCGCACTCGTGCCCACCATCGTCTACAGCCAGAACGCCACCATCACCCCCGCTTCAGGCCAGGCACAGGACTTCTCGCAGCCCGTCACCTACAAGGTGAAGAACAATTCTGCCGAAAGCACCTACACCGTCACCGTCATCGCCATCGACAAGCCCAAGGCACTCTTCGTGGGCGCAGCCCCCAGCATGAACGACCTCGATGCCGAGGCCAAGACCGCTTGCGAGTGGATGCTCGCCAACGTGCCCGGTTCGCTCTACGCCAGCTTCGCCGACCTCGAGGCCAACGCCGTTGACATGAGCGAGTGCAAGGTCATCTGGTGGCACTTCCATGTCGACGGAGGTGTCGACGGTCACGATGTCTTCGTGGCCAAGGCCCCCGAGGCACTGGCTGCCAAGAACCAGCTGCGCCAGTTCTATGAGAACGGCGGAGCACTCTTCCTGACGCGCTACGCCGTCAACCTGCCCTCGTTCATCGGAGCTACGGGCGACGACGAATGGACCACGCCCAACAACTGCTGGGGCCAGGACGAAGCTGCTGCCGAGCTCTGCGGCGGCCCCTGGACGTTCCGCATCTTCGACGGCCAGAACGCTCACCCGCTCTTCCAAGGCCTCGTCGCAGGTGACAATCCGCAGGAAGTATACTGCACCGATGCCGGCTACCACATCACCAACTCCACCGCCCAGTACCACATCGGCACCGACTGGGGCGACTATCCCGACTACGCCGCCTGGACCTCGCGCACGGGCGCTACCGTCCTCGGCGTGGGTGGTGACGGAGCCATCGTGGCTTGGGAATATCCCGCCCACGACGGTAAGGGAGGCATCGTCTGCATCGGCTCCGGCTGCTACGACTGGTACTCCTACACCTACGAGGCCGGCTACACCGAGAACTTCCACCGCAATATCGCCACGATGACCCGCAATGCCCTTAATCATCTGACAAAGTAACCCCACAGCCGCCGTGCCCCTTCCCCATCAGGGATGGGGCGACGGCAGGGTGAATCAAGTATAACTTCAACAATAAGAACACAGCAATGAAAAAGATGCTTCATATATTCTGCGCAGGCCTTCTATGCTGCAATATGGTTGCAGCCCTCACCGCCTGTTCCGAAGACAACTATGGCGACGAGCCTAAGCCTTGGGCCTCAACCACTACAGCCTTTGCCAGCACCGACGATGCCGCCTTCCTCACCTACTACAAGCCCGCCATCGGGCGCGTAGGCGACCCCATGCCCTTCTATGATCAGAAGGCGGGCGAATTCAAGGTCCTCTATCTGCAGGAGTACGACAACAACGGTGCCTGCTACCACCCCTTCTGGGGACTCGCCACTAAGGACGGAGCCACCTACCAGCCCCTCGGCGAGGTGCTGCCCACAGGCTCCTCCACCGCTCAGCAGGACGCTGCCCTCGGCACCGGCTGTGCCGTCTACAACGAGGCCGACGGTCTCTACTACATCTACTACACCGGCCACAACCCGCTGCTGCCCAACCGCGAGGTCGTCATGCGCGCCACGTCGCCCGACTTCAAGACGTGGACGAAAGATGCCACCTGGAGCCTCAAGGGCGTCGACTACGGCTACGCCGCATCCGATTTCCGCGACCCGCAGGTCTTCAAGGCCGACGACGGCCTCTGGCACATGGTCATCTCCTCCAACCTCCGCTTTGCCGACTTCAAGTCGAGCGACCTCAAGACGTGGCAGCACGTCGGCTCGTTCAATATGGTGTGGGACCGCATGTGCGAGTGCCCCGACATCTTCAAGATGGGCAACTACTGGTACTTCGTCTATAGCGAGGGCTACCGTGCCCCCTGGAGCCGCAAGGTCAAGTATATGATGGCCACCTCCTTCGAGGGACTCAAGGCCTGCTTCGGCGACCCCGGCGCCAACTGGCCTAAGGACGGCCACGAGGGCGTTCTCGACAGTCGCGCCTTCTATGCTGCCAAGACAGCTTCGAACGGCACCGACCGCTTCATCTGGGGATGGTGCCCGCAACGCATAGGCACCACCATCGACGAGCGCAACGTCAACGTGGGTGCTGAGAGCGAGCCCGCCTGGTCCGGAGCGCTCGTCTGCCACCGCATCATCCAGCACGACGACGGCACCCTCACCCTCGGTGCTGTGCCTGCTATGGCCGCCAAGTACAACAAGCAGCAGGAGGTCAAGGTGATGGCAAGCAATGGGTATGCCGACGGCAAGCTCACGGGCAACGATGCCTACGTCCTCTTCCCCCGCCTCGGCACAGCCAACCACATCACCTTCACCGTGCAGACCTCTAACAACTGGGACCGCTTCGGCATCAGCTTCGTGCGCGGCACCGACAGCGAGCGCTACTACACCCTCGTCGTCAACCCCGAGGATGAGAACCACCGCAAGGTCAACTTCGAGCAGGAAGGCCCCGCCGGCAAGGGCTTCATCGAAGGCATCGACGGCTATTGGTTCGAGCGCCCTGCCGACAACCGCTACGCCATCGACATCTACACCGACAACAGCGTGCTCGTGCTCTACATCAACGACGTCTGCGCCTACACGCAGCGCATCTACGGCATCCAGAAGAACTGCTGGAGCATCAACAACTACGGAGGCAACATCACCGTCAGCGACGTCCGCGTCAGTCAGCAGTAAGGCTATCCCCGTTTAACCGAACTACGACATGAACATTTTGAAATATATTGTCTTGTCTGTTGCACTCACAGCGCTTCCTTATGGGAGCCGCTGTGATGCACAGCAACTGACACCGCAGGCGTGCGAGCAGACTATCGTGACGCCATCGTACCAGGGCCGCTACCTCTGGCTACCCATTCAGGAATCGGCGCCTGAAGGGAAGGTACAGATCATCCGAAACGGCATGCTCCTGATGGAGCAGAACGTTCGCATGGCACGTGAGCGGGTGGATTACTTTGTAGCCCTGGACCTGCAACCCTATCAGGCAAAAGGCTCGTTCAAGGTTTGCGTGCAGAACGTGCCCACAGGCAGCATCTGTTTCTCTAAACTCGCGCAGAACGACGACCCCGACTACGCATTTATCGACGAAAAGTATCGGCCGCTCTACCACCAGACACCGCGCCGGGGATGGATGAACGACCCGAACGGGATGTTCTACAAAGATGGTGTGTGGCACCTCTTCTATCAGTACAACCCCTACGGCTCCATGTGGGGCAACATGCACTGGGGCCACTCCACGTCCACCGACCTCATCCGCTGGAAGGACGCCGGTGTGGCACTCGCACCCGACGCCTGGGGAACGATGTTCAGTGGCTCGTGCGTCGTCGACACCGAGGGCACGGCAGGCTTTGGACGCGGTGCTGTGATTGCCATGTACACCGTGAGCCGTCCGACGCCCTTTGGCGGCGACGTGCAGGCCCAGTGTCTGGCCTACAGCACCGATGGCGGCAAGACCTTCACCAAGTATGAAGGCAACCCAGTTCTGACAGCTGAAGACAAGGACTTCCGCGACCCCAACATGTTCTGGAACGACGACATCAACGCCTGGAACCTCATCCTGGCCGTGGGACAGGAGATACGCATCTACTCGTCGCCCAACCTCAAGGACTGGAAGGAAGAGAGCCGCTTCGGCCTCGGCTACGGCAACCACGACGGCGTATGGGAGTGTCCGGACTTGTTTCCTCTACAAGTTGACAAGTTGACAAGTAAACAAGTTGAAAAGTTGAATGGCAAACAACTCGTCAACTCGTCAACTAACAACTCGTCAACTATCACCAAATGGGTGCTCGTATGCAACATCAACCCCGGCGGACCCTTCGGCGGCTCAGCCACGCAGTACTTCGTGGGCGACTTCGACGGCCACCGCTTCACATGCGACTCCGCTCCGCAGGTCACCAAGTGGATGGACTGGGGTAAGGATCACTACGCCACCGTCTCCTTCTGGGGCGCTCCCAAGGGTCGTCGCACCGTGCTGGCATGGATGAGCAACTGGCAGTACGCCAACGACGTTCCCACCAAGCAATACCGCTCGGCCAACTCCATCGCACGCGACCTCGGCCTCTTCCAGGACGACGGCGAATGGTACGTCAGCGTGAAGCCCGCGCCTGAGATGCTGGCAGCCCGCGGCAAGAAAGTGAAGAACCCCACCGAGGCCAGCGAGATAGTCGTCGACCTGAAAGGCTCAGCCACCATCACCCTTGCCAACACGAAGGGCGAGAAGGTCGTCATGACCTACGACGACAAGGCACACACCTTCAGCATGGATCGTACGCAGAGCGGCAACGTTGCCTTCAGCGAGGCATTCCCCTGCACCACCGTAGCGCCCACGCACGGACGCATCAAGCAGCTGCGCATCTTCATCGACCGCTGCTCCATCGAGGCCTTCGATGCCGACGGGCGCGTGGCCATGACCAACCTCGTCTTCCCATCCGAGCCTTACAGCAGCGTGAAGGTCAAGGGCGGAAAGGCTGCTATATATGATTTGCTTGATTGATCATGATTGTGCAATTGCTGCATCGTCATCGAGCAATTGCTGCATCATGATGCAGCAAGCAATTAAACTAATTAACTAAATCAATAAATACAATGTCAAAGACGAATAAACTTGCTATCATCCCCGTGATGCTCTGCTTCTTCTGCATGGGTTTCGTGGACCTGGTGGGCATCGCCTCCAACTATGTGAAAGAAGACCTCGGACTGACCGACAGCGTAGCCAACATCTTCCCGTCGCTCGTCTTCTTCTGGTTCCTCATCTTCAGCGTGCCCACAGGCATGCTGATGAACAAGATCGGTCGCAAGCAAACCGTGCTGCTCTCGCTGCTCGTCACCGTCGTGTCGCTCGTGCTGCCCCTCTTCGGCGAGTCGTTCGGCGTGATGCTTGTGGCCTTCTCGCTGCTCGGCATCGGCAACGCGCTGATGCAGACGTCGCTGAACCCGCTCGTCTCCACCGTCATGGGCGGCGGCAACCTGGCCTCCACGCTCACCTTCGGACAGTTCGTCAAGGCCATCGCCTCGTTCTCGGCCCCCTATCTGGCCATGTGGGGCGCCACGCAGATCATCCCCGAACTCGGCCTGAACTGGCGCGTGCTCTTCGCCATCTTCCTCGTCGTAGGTGCGCTCTCCACGCTGTGGCTGTGGCTGACGCCCATTGAGGAAGCGCCCATCGAGGGCAAGCCCTCCACCTTCGTCGAGTGCTTCAAGCTCCTCGGCACGCCCATCGTCCTTCTCTCGTTCCTCGGCATCATGTGCCACGTGGGCATCGACGTGGGCACCAACACCACCGCTCCCAAGATTCTGATGGAGCGCCTGGGCATGACGCTCAACGAGGCTGCCTTCGCTACTTCGCTCTACTTCATCTTCCGTACCATCGGCTGCCTCACGGGTTCCTTCTTCCTGCGCGTGTTGCGCATGCGCACGTTCTTTATTATATCCGTCTGCATGATGGCTCTGTCGATGTGCGGCCTCTACTTCGGTCAGACCAAGCTGGTGCTCTATGCCGCCATCGCCCTCGTGGGCTACGGCAACAGCAACGTCTTCTCGATGTGCTTTGCCACCGCCCTCGAATCCATGCCCGAGAAGCAAAACGAGGTCAGCGGCCTCATGATCATGGGCCTCTTCGGCGGCACCGTGTTCCCGCTGCTCATGGGCGTCATGAGCGATGCCATGGGTCAGGCCGGCGCGGTGCTCGTCATGGCAGTGGGTGTCATCTACTTGTTTTCTTATATCAAACAACTAAAAAACGCATAAGACTATGAACGAAAAACGTTATGTCGTAGGCCTGGGCGAAGTCCTGTGGGACGTGCTGCCCGAAGGCAAGAAACTCGGCGGCGCACCTGCCAACTTCGCTTACCATGCCGGACAGTTCCTCGGTTCGGACAACACCATCGCCATCAGCGCTCTCGGCGAGGACAAGCTGGCCGACGAGACCATCGAAGCCCTACGCGAGCACAACCTCAACGACCTGCTCCCCCGCGTGCCCTACCCCACCGGCACCGTGCAGGTGACGCTGGCCGAAGGCGGTATCCCCACGTACGACATCAAGGAGAACGTGGCTTGGGACAACATTCCCTTCGACGATGATATCGCTGCCATTGCACGCTCGTGCCGTGCCGTATGCTTCGGCTCGCTCGCACAGCGCAACATCGTAAGCCGCACCACCATCCAGAAGTTCCTCGACGCCACGCCCGACGACTGCCTCAAGATCTTCGACATTAACCTGCGCCAGCAGTTCTACACCAAGGAGATCATCCAGGAGAGCATACGCCGCTGCAACATCCTCAAGATCAACGACGAGGAACTCGTGCTCATCGGCCGCATGTTCGGCTATCCAGGCCTCGACATCGAGAACAAGTGCTGGCTCATCCTGGGCAAGTACAACCTCGATATGCTCGTGCTCACCTGCGGCACTAACGGCTCCTACGTCTTCACACCCGGGGCTGTCTCGTTCCAAGAGACGCCGAAAGTCACCGTGGCCGACACCGTAGGCGCCGGCGACTCGTTCACTGGCTCCTTCGTAGCCAGCATACTGGCTGGCAAGAGCGTCGCCGAAGCCCACCGTACTGCCGTACGCGTCAGCGCATACGTCTGCACGCAGAACGGTGCCATGCCCGAAGTGCCCGCCGAGCTGAAGGCCTGAGCCCTCCCACACAACACAAGTGCTGCAGCTGATCACCCTGCATTCAGCGTAGAAACTTAAACCGCCGCCAACCCTTCCATGAGCAGGGTTGGCGGCGGTGCCATTTATAACCTTGCCCACGCTCAGGCGAATGAAAGGTCCATGCTTCAATGCCCTTATACACTCTTATGACTAATGCTTTAAATACCGATAAAAAAGACAGCCATGACATACCGCGCATTTTGAGCGTACGTCAACAGGATTCTGAAAACAATCTCTTTATACCCATCAATACTTCGTAGGTCGGTTCTACTGATGTAATATCAGTGAGGTCGCATGAATGGCTTACTTTAGGCAAAATCTGCTTAAAATACGCACGAAACATCGGAATCGTACAATGCCTTGCTGATACTCGCTCTGTGTCATGCGCGATAGTATGTGACCTGCATAAGGTTTTTGCGACGATTTATGAAAAAAATGCCGTCCGAGTGATTTTTATTACCTGATTATTTGGCCGATAGGAGAATTTAAGCTACTTTTGCAGCGCAAACGTGAGGAAGCGAGGGGCCGCAAAGGTTCTTCGCTTCTTGCTTAAGAAACCTTACACATCAAAAATTATTATACCTTTTTTGTAAGTAACCTAACATGATCGACAAGCAAAAAGTGAATGAGCTTGTAGAGCAATGGCTCGAAGGCAAAGATTATTTCCTTACCGACCTCACGGTGACGCCCGACGACTGTATCACCGTGGAGATAGACCACGCCGACGGCGTATGGATAGAGGATTGTGTGCAGCTCTCGCGTTTCATCGAGGAGCACCTCAACCGCGACGAGGAGGACTACGAGCTCGAAGTGGGCAGTGCCGGACTGGGACAACCGTTCAAGGTGCTGCGCCAGTGGCAGAACCACGTGGGCAAGGAAGTGGAAATCGTCACCCGCGACGGCCGCAAGCTCAAAGGCACGCTCAAAGTGGCCACGGCCGACAGCGCCACGCTCGTCACGCGCCAGAAGGTGACCCCCGAAGGCAAAAAGCGCCCCGTGCTGCAGGACGTCGACATCGACCTGCCCATGGCCGACATCAAGAGCGGGCGCTACATCATCGACTTCAAATAATTTAAGGATTTGAGGATTTCCGCCCTTCTACCCCAATTATAAAATATAATCGTAAAATCATAAAATTTAAATAATGGCCAAGAAACAAACCAACGCTCTCATTGACTCCTTCGCAGAGTTCAAGGAGACAAAGAACATCGACCGAGCCACGCTGGTGAGCGTGCTCGAAGAGAGCTTCCGCAACGTCATCGCTAAGATGCAAGGCACCGACGAGAACTACGACGTCATCGTAAACCCCGACAAGGGCGACTTCGAGATTTATCGCAACCGCACCGTAGTAGCCGACGACAAGGTGGAAGACCCCAACATGCAGATCGCCCTGAGCGAAGCCCGACAGATAGCCGACGACTACGAAGTGGGCGAGGACGTATCAGAACCTGTCGACTTCTCGAAATTCGGACGCCGCGCCATCCTTACGCTACGCCAGACGCTGGCCTCGCGCATACTCGAACTGGAGCACGATGCGCTCTACAACAAGTACAAGGACATGGTGGGCGACATCATCTCAGCCGAAGTCTATCAGGTGTGGCACAAGGAAGTGCTGCTACTGGACGAGGAAGGCAACGAACTGCTGCTGCCCAAGGGCGAACAGATTCCCGGCGACTTTTTCCGCAAGGGCGAGCCCGCACGTGCGGTAATCTCACGCGTGGACAACTCTACAGGCAACCCGAAGATCATCCTTTCGCGCACCAGCCCCGTGTTCCTTCAACGTCTGCTCGAAGCCGAGGTGCCTGAGATAGCGGAAGGCGTGATTGCCATACGCAAGATTGCGCGTGTTCCGGGCGAGCGGGCCAAGATTGCCGTAGAAAGCTACGACGACCGCGTAGACCCGGTAGGAGCTTGCGTAGGTGTACGTGGTAGCCGTGTGCATGGCATCGTACGCGAACTGCGCGGAGAGAATCTCGATGTCATTCAATGGACATCCAATCCACAGCTGCTCATCGCTCGTGCTCTCGGACCGGCACAAATCAACAGCATCAACCTCGACGAAGCACAGAAACACTGCGAAGTTTACCTCGAACCCGATCAGGTCAGCCTCGCTATCGGTAAGGGTGGCTTGAACATCCGACTCGCATCAATGCTCACCGACACCGTCATCGATGTATATCGCGAAGTGCCCGATGGCGACAGTGAGGATTTGGAGGATGATATCCACCTCGACGACTTCAAGGACGAGATTGACGAGTGGGTGATTGAAGAGCTCAAGCGCAACGGATGGACAACCGCCCGTTCGGTGCTCGAAGCTCCGAGAGAAATGATCATCAAGAATGCCGACCTCGAAGAAGAAACCGTAGACGAGGTGCTACGCATTCTGAAGGCCGAATTCCCCGACGAAGAAGAGAATGAAAGTGAAAAATGAAAGAGTGGAAAGTGAAAAATTAACATCACTCTCACCTTTTGTTTCACTCAACAACATTCAATAGTTATCTATATTTTTCACTCATTCACTTTTCACTAATATAAAACTTATGCCCATTAGAATCAATAAAGTCACAAAAGAATGTAGCGTGGGGTTGCAAACCCTCGTTGACTTTCTCAATAAAAAAGGGTTCACGGATGTCGAGGCTAACCCTAACGCCTCGATAACGGACGAACAGTATGCACTCGTGCAGGCGGAATTCAACCGCGACAAGGGGATGCGCGCTGCAGCGCAACAGATTTCTACCGCACGAAAGAGCAAGGAAAAGAAAGAAACTATTGTGCTGACCGAGGATGACAAGGCGCTGCCCTTGACTGAAATTCAGAAACCCAAGATTGTGGGGCATGTGGATCTCAACGCTAAACACAAGCCTGCTATTCAGGCAACAGAGGCTCCCAAGGCAGAGCCGAAAGCTGAGGTTAAGGTTGAGGCCGTAAGCCCTGCCACACAAGCCGAAGAGCCAAAGGCAGAACCCGAGACCGAGCAACAGCAGCAGCCTGCGACCGAACCTGTTGCCGAGGTGCAACCCGAACAACCGCAACCTGAAAAGGAGGCTGAGACGGTTGACACCGAAGAGGAAACCCTCAACGAAGAGCCTGCACCTAAGAAAAAGAAGAATAGCGTAGAACTCGAAGAGGTGGACGGCATTTACCGCGTGAAAGGGCCTTCGGAACCGCCTCTAACGCTCAATATCAAAGGCCACATCGACCTCGACTCGCTCAACCAAAGCACGCGCCCCCAACGGACGAAGAAGCGCGGACGCGGAGGTGCTGCGGCCAATGCACAGCGGCAAGGCGGCGAGGGTGGCGAGAACCGCCGCAACAAGAAAAAAGGAGAACGCGTAGACATCAAGGCGGAAGCTGCGAAACAGCAAAACCAAGGTGGCGGACAGAAGAAGAACAAAGGCGGTGCAGCCCAACAGAACAACCAACAAGCCCAGGGCGGCAAGAAGAACAAGCGCAAGAACCAGCCAAAAGAGCCTATAATAACGCCTGAACAGAGCGAAGAGGAAATTGCAAAACAAGTACGCGAGACACTCGCTCGCCTCACATCGGGCAAAAATGCAGCTCTCGGCAAGGGCGCCAAATATCGCCGCGAGAAGCGCGAGAACATACGTGCCGGCATGGAGGCCGAGCTCGAACAGCAGGAACAGGAATCAAAGATTCTGAAGCTGACGGAGTTCGTCACCGCCAACGAGCTGGCGTCGATGATGAATGTGCCCGTCACTCAGGTCATCGGCACGTGCATGAGCCTCGGCGTCATGGTGAGCATCAACCAGCGCATGGACAAGGAGACCATCGACCTCGTAGCCGACGAGTTCGGGTTCCAGACAGAATACGTCAGCGCCGACGTGAGCGAAGCCGTGCACGAAGCCGAGGACGACGAAGCCGACCTCGTGCCGCGCGCCCCGATCGTCACCGTCATGGGTCACGTCGACCACGGTAAGACTTCGTTGCTCGACTATATCCGCAAGACAAACGTCATCGCAGGCGAGGCTGGTGGCATCACACAGCACATCGGTGCCTACAACGTGAAGCTCGACGACGGCCGCCACATCACCTTCCTCGACACCCCTGGTCACGAGGCTTTCACCGCCATGCGTGCCCGTGGTGCACAGGTAACGGATATCGCCATCATCATCATTGCTGCCGACGACGACATCATGCCACAGACAAAGGAAGCTATCAACCATGCCGTGGCTGCCGGCGTACCTATCGTCTTTGCCATAAACAAGATAGACAAGCCTGCCGCCAACCCTGAAAAGATCAAGGAGCATCTGGCACAGATGAACTTCCTCGTAGAGGACTGGGGAGGCAAATACCAAAGCCAGGACATCAGCGCCAAGAAAGGCATCGGTGTGCCAGAGCTGATGGAGAAAGTGTTGCTCGAAGCCGAGATGCTCGAACTCAAAGCCAACCCCAACCGCAAGGCTACAGGCTCGATCATCGAGTCGTCGCTCGACAAAGGTCGCGGCTATGTGGCTACGGTGCTCTGCTCCAACGGTACGCTTCATCAAGGCGACATCCTTCTTGCCGGCACCAATTACGGCCGCATCAAAGCGATGTTCAACGAGCGCGGACAGCGCATCAAGGAAATAGGCCCTGCCCAGGCTGCCACCATTCTTGGTCTCAATGGCGCTCCACAGGCCGGAGATACGTTCCACGTCATGGACACCGACCAGGAAGCACGCGAGATAGCCTCGAAGCGCGAGCAGCTGCAGCGCGAACAGGGCATACGCACACAACATCATCTGACGCTCGACGAGATAGGCCGCCGCATCGAACAGGGCGGTTTCCAGGAGCTCAACGTCATCGTCAAGGGCGACGTGGACGGTTCCATCGAAGCCTTGAGCGACTCGCTCATCAAGCTCTCGACAGAGAAGATTGCCGTGAACGTCATCCACAAGGCTGTGGGTCAGATTTCCGAGAACGATGTCTCGCTGGCTGCTGCCTCCGATGCCATCATCGTGGCCTTCCAGGTGCGTCCGTCGGCTCAGGCCCGCAAAGCTGCCGAGCAGCAGGGCGTGGAGATCCGCACCTACAGCATCATCTACGATGCTATCGAGGAAGTGAAGGAAGCCATGGAAGGCATGCTGGCCCCCGAGCTGAAGGAGGAAGTAACCGCCCAGCTCGAAGTACGTCAGGTATTCCATATCTCGAAAGTCGGAACCGTGGCCGGTGCTTACGTCATCGACGGAAAGGTGAGCCGCACCAATAAAGCGCGCATCATCCGCGACGGCATCGTCATCCACACCGGAGCCATCGATGCCCTTAAACGCTTCAAGGACGATGTCAAGGAAGTTTCAACGAACTTCGAGTGCGGTATCTCGTTGGTCAACTACAGCGATATTCGCGAGGGCGACACCATCGAGACCTTCCAGGAAATTGAGGTCAAGGCTAAACTATAAGGCAGGCCCACGAGTCTCATATTATGAACGGATTCGACATATTATTCCTCATAGTGCTCCTCGCTGGCGCATGGAAAGGATGGATGAACGGTTTGCTTAAAGAAGTGCTCGGCCTCGTGGGCGTATTCGTAGGTCTCTATGTTGCCCACTTGCTCTACGAACAGGTCGGCTACGAACTCGCTCCTCACATCGGCACCTCGCCAACCATAGCCAGCATCATAGCATTTGTACTTATATGGATAGGCGTGCCTGTCATTCTCGGGCTTCTCGGCTCGCTGCTTACCAAGCTGCTGGAATGGGCAGGACTCGACGGATTGAACGACATGGGCGGAGCGCTCGTGAGCTTAGTCAAGTACGTCCTCATCCTGGGAATTTGCTGCAACGTGCTTTCAATCACGCACCTCGTAAAAGAAGATTCGCAACAAAACTCTTTCCTCTTCGAGCCCTTGCGCAAAACGACCTCCATCGCTTTCAACCTGGCCAAAAGCCAGTGGCAAGGAGCTAAAGACGACTGAATAAAACCAACCTCTGATACGCGACCGATCGTGCTTACGGGCTCGATCGGTCGCGTTTTTTGTTTGAGCCCCTCAGCCGATAACCCGCACAGGAGGAGGGAAAGAATGGAAGTTGAAAAATGTAAATTGATGCAGTTTTTCGCCTTTTCTTGCCTCGGTTAGGTGCAAAAGCAGTATCTTTGCAAACTGAAAATAGAATTTGCAATGAGCAATCAAGAAGACAGGAAGAGCAACGAACAGAACGCATACGTGCGCTCGGTAGTCGACAAGGCCTACGAGTTCGGCTTCACTACGGATGTCGAGACCGAGGTCATCGACCGTGGACTCACAGAAGATACCGTGCGCCTCATCTCAGCCAAGAAAGGTGAACCCGAATGGCTGTTGGAGTTTCGCCTGAAAGCATTTCACCATTGGCTGACATTGAAACAGCCAACCTGGGGCCACCTCAAGATGCCCGACATCGACTATCAGGACATCTCGTACTATGCCGACCCCACTGCTGCAAAGAAAAAAGAAGGACCTAAGAGCCTCGACGAAATAGACCCGGCCGTCCCGCTCTAAACGCTAAACGATTAGCGGCTCCGCTGCGCCCCTCTGTGTCCTCTGTCCCCTCTGTGTCCTCTGTGGCTGCGAAGCAGTTATTGATTATCAGCCATTTGCAATGTAAGATGAACCCTTTTTTGAAAAACTTTTTAAAAATCACTTAGGAGCAACCATTTTTCACTCTTCATTGGGAACTCTCATTTTTCACTTTTCACTCTTTCATTTTTCACTTTTTATTTCACTGCCACCTTCTTGCCGTTCCTGATATACACTCCCTTCGGGAGCACAGAGGACACAGAGGGCGCAGAGGTCACGGAGATGGGGCGGCCGGAGAGGTCATACCATTGACAATTTACTGAGGTATTGCTATAGTTATTTGATATTGCGTCTGGAATGTTAATAATCCAGTCTTCGGCTATTTCAGAGCGGAAAATCTCCTCACCATTACGAATAATCCAAAGGACCTTATGATAGAAGTCTCCAGGTAGAATAGGCTCTTCTATTTTATATCCTAATAGACAACCATTCCTATATAAATCAGAAACCTTTCCAATGCCTCGGATTATTGCGCCTTCATAATTCAAAATATATTCCAGTTGGAAGCCATTATGACTAATGGATTTGATATCATCCTGATTAATATATACCTTTTCAATCTCTTTTTCAGAAGTTTCAAGGAACCTTAGTTGTTCAAAATAAACAGGAAAAGCATCGTGCCAATTGAAATCATAGATTAATACAAGCTCTGGATAATCTTCTGCTATTATCCAGACCCTTTCCCCTTCTTCATGTACCCATCGTTTTATTGGGGTCTTATTGATAAAGACCTTCTTACAGCTGACGCCTCTGACAACAGTGTCTTCACCTATTTCATAAAAGGATGAATAGGTGGTATCTAGAGGTAAATAATCAGGTTCTGCCATCACTTCTTTCCACTTCATGCCTGTTGGAAAATATTTTTTGATTTCTTGCGCGTGAAGCTGGGTTAGTGCAAGAACAACTGATAGGTAGATAAGTATAATTCGTTTCATCGTAAATAATTGTAGACTTGATACAAAGATATTAAAAATGATGGAATGAGGGACTATATTTAACGTATTTTATAATTCACATCCCTCATTACGCGTCTCAAATGATGCTCCCTCAGGGCAAGTGAATCCATTTGCAAATATCACGTTGGGAGCATCGAAGATTACATGAACACCGGAAGGAATCACAAAGCTATTGGAGATAGTTATGCTGTTTCCTGCTTTAAAAAGTATGAGGTTTGAACTATCATTTGGCGGGAATGATGTAAGTGTAAGGTCTTCAACACATACATCACTAACTTGATGCCTAAAATTAATAGTTGGATCTCCTAACAAAGTCATGCCATAATACCAAGAGACGACGTTGTCTGAATAGCTATTCCCAATCACTGTTCTCCACCAGTCCCGAAAGGCATTTCCAACCGATGGAATGGGCGAAAGTTGCATTTAGAGTTCTATCTCTCCTTCGAAGGTAATGTTATCGAAGACAACTTGGATGGTGTAGGTGCCGCTGAGGGTGGTGGGGAGTTGGATGTCGCCTTCTACAAATACAAATGTAGAGAAGACGACATTGTCGTCCTCATCCAGCAGCTGGATGGTGGAGCCGAGTGTGCCCGTGCCTGCTGTCAGCGTGTAACCATCTATATATAAGACGGGTACGAGGATGGGGGAGCGTGGTTCATCACCATTGTCTGGAGGGGTAATAATAGGGTTAAGGGGAATAACAACCCCGTCTCCAGGATCTGCGCTTATTGTTGTGACTGTAAATAACGCCACAAAGAATAATAATAATTTTTTCATTGTTGTTGATTGTTTTTGAGTGTTTAACTTGAAAAATCGCACTAAAGTTAAACTAAACTCATAACCCCAGCAACAATTTTTAAATCAAAAAACTCATCAAAAAACCACTTTTGGATTATAGGGGGTTATAAACGGCTTATAATCAGGGTGCTAAGACAATTGTAGGCAGGGCGTATTTAAGGCGTTATATCGGCAGGACTGTTCATTGTTTACTAATCAAGAACCTATTAAGTTCATAAGCACTATTAAGATGGAACGTCTCTTTTGCCAGTTTTCTTCTTGCGTTTGATACGTATTTTACATCCAAATCAGTCAGAGTAGAAATATCTGAATTTTTGAAACCATAACGTGATAAGATACATATCTTCATCGAAGTTCTTGTCAGCTGAGCCTCCTTTAAAAACAGATATAAGTCCGGGCGGCACTCCTGAAACATCTCCAGCATCTGATCCCATTCCTCGTTTGTAGCACATCTGCTACGGACAAATGTTATTATTCCATCATCATCCTTCGAGTTATGGCTAGTAGCTATAAATTGGAATTGGCTAACCATTTTCGATTCCTTTGTACATAACCTTGAAGATTCATCTTGCAATTGCTCTATCTGTGAATGTAAGTCCTCTACCAATACTTCAAGTTGTTTGACTTGTTCTGCCTTATCTTCTGACAGGCGTTCCAAGGCCTCTTTGTCTGAAAGTGATTGTTGGAGAATAAGAGCCTCTGCCTGGGCCTTGTTCAGGTGTTCCAATGTCAAGTTATAACTGTCTGTAACGTGTTGCAATTCCTGTTCTTTCCTGTTCTTTTCCGCCTTGGCTGCACTATAAAAGAGATATATGATAAGCGCAACAATACTTGTTAAGAGTGTTGCTAATACGCCTCCAATCCGCCATCTTTTAGCTTTTTGCTCTACTGCTTGGGCTTTTTGTGCTTGCTTCTCAAAGTCATACATCGCACTTACTTGAGTGACAGCTTCCGTTTGGGTATTCTTCAGATAGTCAGCTATCGCATTGTTATATAGTAATGCGTATTTCGCAACAGAATCAGTCTGTTGCTGATATTGAAAAAGGAAAAGCAGCCCATGATACGCATCAACCCTATATTCTTCAAATGGAAGCAGCCTACGGAACTGTATTTCTGCAGAATCAACTTGACCTATTCCGGCATAGTAACGGCCCTTGTGATAGTAATATGTCTCTCGCTTTCGTTGGATATTACCTTGTTCATCAAACAGACCAGACTCTTTCTCAAAAATCCTCATCATGGCATCCGCATTCTCATATTCGCCCCTGTCCAAAGCAATATGGATAGCCGAAGGAAAGACTTGGGCAGCTTCTTGAGTTAATCCGCGTTCTAAATACAAATGTCTGACCCGCTCGATATTATCCAGCACAACCGATGTGTCGCCGAGAACAAGATATGCATCGTTTTGCATCAGTAGCCCCCTTATATGGCTTAAAGTATCTCCTGCAAGCAAAGCATATTTGCATAATCTTTCCCTTGCTTTCAGTTCTTCTTCTTGCATATACTGTCGATAGTAAATGCTAGCCATCTGTCCATAGACACGGAAGAGTGTGGCGTAGTCGCAATCTGCCGCTGTAGTGTCGGCGGCAGCGATGGCATCTTCCCAAGTAAGGATAGCTATTGGTGCTTCGTGGAGGTCACGATAGGCACAGCCGAGGAGGTAGCGGGCCTTGAGCTGCTGGTTGTGGGAGCCGTGGCGGTCATAGTAGCTGACGACGCGGCGCAGCACGGAGTCAGTGGTGAAGGGGATGTAGAGCTTGTTCTGCGCTTCGGCACGAAGGAGCTCGTAGCGCATGCGGACGGCCTTCCGCTGCTTATGAATGGAGACAGAATCAATAGAGGTGATGATGGCGTAAGCTGAATCGGGATGCGCAGTCATCAGGGAATCCGCCCGATTGAGCATGGTGCGGTACTGATGCCCACCCGAGCAGGCTGCCAGGATGAGGAATGATGAGAGGATAATGGAGTATAAAAATAGGTGATGGAATAGATTCTTCATTCTTTTTCTTGCTTTTCACGCTGCGAAGATAGAACAATAAACGAACAGAGAAAAAGAAAAGTAAAAAAAGTGAAGGATTTTTAATGAGATAAGTTTATAGTGGGTAACGTGCTTATCTCGCATATTGCAAGATGCTTTCGTTCCCAGTGTGCGGGGACATCATACGTAGTACTCAGAACGGATACAACTTCAACAAAGAACGAAATGAAAGAAAGAAGCAAAGAAAGTAGTAAAGAAAGAAAGGCTGCTGCTGTTGTTGTTGAAGAGAATAAAAAGAGAAAGCAGCAGCAACCTCACGCGCTGGTGTGCCCCCGCGCGCGACGCGTGAAGCCTCCTTGCTGAAGTCACGCAGAACTCGCTGTTCTTTAATCTCACGCAGAACTCGCAGATTCCGCAGATTCTTATGCGTTGCGATGGACGTGATAGGCTCATTGCTCGGCTATGAGCCGTAGGTGCTCAAGATAACAGTCACTCTGAAAACGAGTTTTCAAGATGGTCTGTTACTGAATCACCTGGCCCGCAAGGGCTTTATCACGTTCTATCGAGTGTGAGGATCATGCGAATTCAGTATGTCAATATAGATTATTATTGTCTGCGTGATCTGCGAGATCTGCGTGAGGTTCAACACATCGAATCACATGGAAAACTATCGAATCACATGCGTGCCCATCGTTTCCCATAATCAAAGGGCGGGAATATAGTACCTTTGCCCTCGCAAACAAAGGGGTTTGTGAAGTATCATTTAAGTCATTCACCATAAAGCAGTACACAGTCTGGAAACAACGACCGCCGCCGTCCTACCACACCCTTAAGGGTTCAAGCCGACAGCCTTAAGGGTTTTCGCCCAAACCCTTAACACAATTTGCCGACACCTTATAAGGGTTGGGAGGGAGTGAGAATGGAGAGAAAAATGGGAAGTGATGCAGTTTTTCGGCTATTCTTGCTTTGGTTCGGGGCAAAAGCAGTATCTTTGCACACGAAAAAAGACTATCATAAAGCATGAGCAGCAACAAAGATATAGAGGAGACGAAGAAAGGAGCTGACGGACAGAACGCCTACGTGCGCTCGGTCGTGGATAAAGCCTATGAGTTCGGTTTCACCACCGATGTGGAAACGGAGGTGATAGACAGCGGCCTCACGGAGGATACGGTGCGCCTCATCTCCGCCAAGAAAGGTGAACCCGACTGGCTGTTGGAGTTCCGCCTGAAAGCGTTCCGATACTGGCAGACGCAGCAGCAACCCACCTGGGGACATCTGCAGATGCCGGAGATTGACTATCAGGCCATTTCCTACTATGCCGACCCTACGGCATCGAAGAAGAAAGAAGGTCCGAAGAGCATCGACGACATTGACCCCGAGCTGATGAAGACCTTCGACAAGCTCGGCATCCCGCTCGAGGAGCGTTTGGCACTCAGCGGCACAGCCGTGGACGCCGTGATGGACAGCGTAAGCGTGAAGACTACGTTCCGCGCCAAGCTGGCAGAGCTGGGCATAATCTTCTGCTCGATAAGCGAAGCCGTACGCGAGCATCCCGACTTGGTCAGGAAATATCTCGGGTCGGTAGTGCCCTATCGCGACAATTTCTTCGCCGCCCTGAACTCGGCTGTCTTCTCTGACGGCTCCTTCGTGTATATCCCCAAGGGCGTGAGATGTCCCATGGAACTCTCTACCTATTTCCGCATCAATGCCCGTGGCACGGGACAGTTTGAACGCACACTCATCGTGGCCGACGAGGGAGCCTATGTCAGCTACCTCGAGGGTTGCACCGCCCCCATGCGCGACGAGAACCAACTGCACGCCGCCATAGTGGAGATAGTGGTAGAGAATCATGCTGAAGTGAAATATTCTACCGTGCAGAACTGGTACCCGGGCGACAAGGAAGGCAAGGGCGGTGTGCTGAACTTAGTGACGAAGCGCGGCCTGGTGCGAGGCGAAAACGCCAAGCTGTCCTGGACACAAGTGGAGACAGGTTCGGCTATCACGTGGAAGTATCCGTCGTGCGTTTTGGCAGGCGAAGGGTCGCAGGCAGAGTTCTACTCAGTAGCACTGACAAACAACTTCCAACAGGCCGACACAGGAACAAAAATGATTCACCTGGCACCTCACACACGGTCTACCATCATCTCCAAAGGCATTAGCGCCGGACGCTCGCAGAACAGCTACCGAGGGCTCGTTCGCGTGGCATCCAAAGCCGAAGGAGCTCGCAACTACTCAAGCTGCGACAGCCTGCTACTTTCCAGCACGTGCGGAGCCCACACGTTCCCCTACATGGACGTACACAACCCATCGGCAATCATCGAGCACGAAGCAACGACGTCTAAAATCAGCGAAGAACAACTCTTCTACTGCCAACAACGCGGAATACCACAGGAAGAAGCCGTAGCACTCATCGTCAACGGATATGCACAGGACGTCCTAAAGAAACTGCCCATGGAATTTGCCTCAGAGGCACAAAAACTACTAAGCGTTTCTCTCGAAGGCTCGGTAGGCTAACGTCACCACTTAACAACATCATCACAATGGCTATTGTAAAAACCATAAAAGGCCTGAAACCTAAATTCGGCAAGCACTGTTACCTCGCCGACGGAGCCGTAATCATTGGAGAAGTGACACTCGGCGACGATGTCACAATATGGCCTTGCGCCGTACTCCGAGGCGACGTACACTACATCAAAATAGGCAACCGCTCGAACATCCAAGACAACTCCTGCGTCCACACCCTCAACGGCAAAGCACCGGTGGTAATTGGCGAAGACGTAACCATAGGACACAGCGTGACACTACACGGATGTACCATCCAAGACGGCGCTCTCGTAGGAATGGGAGCAACAGTACTCGACCATGCCGTCGTAGGCAAAGGAGCTATCGTGGCTGCAGGAGCACTTGTGCTCTCGAACACCCACATCCCCGACGGCGAACTATGGGGCGGGGTGCCTGCCAAATTCATTAAACGAGTAGATCCGGAACAAGCACAGGCCCTCAACAAAACCTATGCAGCTCATTATATCGAATACTCCGATTGGTACCGCGAAGCCGATCGCGACCCCCAAAACACGCAAATAGTGCTCAACGGAGAAGACTTCAAATAAAAAGCTACCTAAGGGAATAAAACAACACGGCCAGCCGCATCGACCTTTTCACCTAAGCAAAAAGGCCGATGCGGCTGGCCGTGTTTATTCATCTCCCTAAGGAATCTTTCCAGACCCAACGGAAGACTTCGGCACAAAGCCTTGACAAATATTCCCGAAAGCATCCCAATTCTCACAGAAAGGATACAAAAAAAGCCCCGAAAGGCTGGCAGAGCAAACATTTTCACTCTGCCACCTTTCGGGGCTAAATAGACCTATAGAATGATGTTAATCGATGTCGTAGTCGAGGATGGCCTTACGATTGGAAAGCACGCGATCGTAGTCTTCCTTGCTACCTACAATGATTTTCTCGAACTCTCGCAAGCCCGTACCTGCAGGAATAAGGTGACCGCAAATAACATTCTCCTTCATGCCTTCAAGATAATCGCTCTTACCATTGATAGCGGCTTCGTTGAGCACCTTCGTTGTCTCCTGGAAGGAAGCAGCACTCATGAATGAAGTGGTCTGGAGTGCTGCACGTGTGATACCTTGCAGAATCTGAGTTGACGTTGCCGGAACAGCATCGCGAACAACTACAGGACGCAGATCGCGACGCTTCAGCAGAGAGTTCTCGTCGCGCAGCTTGCGGGCTGTGACAATCATACCAGGCAACATCGTCTCGCTGTCACCGGCATCTGTGACAACTTTCTTGCCCCAAATGCGGTCGTTCTCCTCAGCAAATTCGAGTTTGTCTACAATCTGCTGCTCAAGGAAACGGGTGTCGCCAGGCTCATTAATCTGAACCTTACGCATCATCTGACGCACAATAACCTCGAAGTGCTTGTCATTGATCTTCACACCCTGCAGGCGGTAGACGTCCTGAACCTCATTGACAATGTATTCCTGAACAGCCGTCGGACCTTGGATTGCCAAGATGTCAGCCGGAGTAATAGCACCATCTGAAAGCGGAGTACCGGCTCGAACGTAGTCGTTCTCCTGAACAAGAATCTGCTTGCTGAGTGGTACAAGGTAGTGACGCTCGTCGCCGACCTTAGAAGTCACAATAATCTCGCGGTTACCACGCTTGAGCTTACCCATCTTGACCTCGCCGTCAATCTCGCTGACAACAGCCGGATTGCTCGGATTACGTGCCTCGAAGAGCTCGGTGACACGGGGCAGACCACCAGTAATATCACCAGCTTTACCCACAGCACGCGGTATCTTGACAAGAATATCACCAGCCTTTACAGGCTGCTTATCCTCAACGGAGATGTGACCTCCAATCGGGAAGTTATAAGTACGCAACAGCTCACCGTTTTCATCAAGAATATGTGCAACTGGTACCTTCGTTTTGTCCTTTGACTCTATGACAATGAGTTCGCGCAAACCCGTGGCATCATCCGTCTCAACACGGTAGGTAACACCCTCGATGACATCCTCGAATTCGATGCGACCTGCGCTCTCTGTAACGATGACAGCATTGAAAGGATCCCACTTTGCAACAATATCACCCTTCTGAACCTTCTCACCATCCTTCTTATAGAGGGTGGAGCCATAAGGCACGTTCTGGGTAAGCAGCACGATGCCCGTGTTGACGTCCACGAAGCGAACTTCTGCCAGACGACCGACAACCATCTTGGCGGGCTGACCAGCATCGTCAAGGAAGTCAACAGTACGGAGCTCTTCGAACTCGAGCTTCGAATCGTACTTGGCCTTGATAGTAGCATTGGCTGCAGCATTGTCGGCCACACCACCAGCGTGGAAAGTACGAAGCGTAAGCTGTGTACCAGGCTCACCGATAGACTGTGCGGCAATGACACCTACAGCCTCTCCCTTCTGCACCATACGTGCTGTAGCGAGGTTGCGACCGTAGCACTTCATGCAGACACCATGGCGGCTCTCACAGGTAAGAACTGAACGAATCTCAACGCTCTCAATAGGACTGTTCTCGATTTCCTCTGCTATAGCTTCGGTAATCTCCTCACCAGCCGCAACGATGAGTTTGTTGTTGGATGGGTTGATGATGTCGTGAACACTGACACGGCCCAGTATGCGCTCATAGAGAGAACTGATAACCTCATCACCATTCTTCAAGGCTGTACAGACAAGACCACGCAGGGTTCCACAGTCCTCCTCGTTGATGATTACGTCATGTGAGACGTCTACCAAACGACGGGTAAGATAACCTGCATCGGCCGTCTTCAGAGCCGTATCAGCAAGACCCTTACGGGCACCGTGCGTTGAGATGAAGTACTCCAGCACGCTCATGCCTTCCTTGAAGTTAGAAAGAATCGGGTTCTCAATAATCTGAGCTTCGGCGCCAGCCTTCTGCGGTTTAGCCATCAGACCACGCATACCAGAGAGCTGAGAAATCTGACCGGCACTACCACGGGCACCAGAATCAAGCATCATGTAGACGGCATTGAAGCCTTGGTCGGCCTCGCGCATGGTCTTCATGAGCACAGACGACAAGTCGTTGTTGACATGTGTCCAGGCATCGATAACCTGATTGTAACGCTCCTTGTCGGTGATGAAACCCATGTTGTAGTCACCCGTAATGCGCTCAACCTCATCGTTACCACGCTGTACAAGAGCTGCCTTCTCCTCAGGAATAATGATATCTCCAAGGTTGAAGGACAGGCCGCCGTCGTAAGCCAATTTGTAGCCGAGATTCTTAATACCATCAAGGAATGCACATGCACGGGCAACACCTACGGCCTTGATAACGTCCGTAATAAGGCCTCGCAGCGTCTTCTTGGAAATGATATCATTAAAGAAGCCGACCTCAACAGGAATAATCTCGTTGACAATGACACGACCTACGGACGTCTCAACCATCCGCTTGCCGATGGTACCATTCTCAAGTTTGTCCTCAACAATGACCTTCACGGGAGCATGAACATCCACACGACGCTCATTGTAGGCAATGATAGCCTCTTCGGGGCCGTAGAAGGTAAGGCCTGTACCGAGTGCACCGGGGCGCAACTTGGTGATATAATACAGACCTAACACCATATCCTGAGAAGGTACGGTGATAGGTGCACCATTGGCAGGATTCAGAATATTGTGGCTCTGGAGCATCAAGATTTGAGCCTCCAGAATAGCTTCATTGCTCAATGGGAGGTGAACAGCCATCTGGTCGCCATCGAAGTCAGCATTGAAAGCCGTACAAGCCAACGGGTGCAACTGAATAGCTTTACCTTCAATCATCTTTGGCTGGAATGCCTGAATACCGAGACGGTGCAGCGTCGGGGCACGGTTAAGGAGAACAGGGTGTCCCTTCATAACGTGCTCCAGAATATCCCAGATAACTGGATCCTTTCGATCGACAATCTTCTTGGCACTCTTTACAGTCTTAACGATACCGCGTTCGATAAGTTTGCGGATAATGAACGGCTTGTAAAGTTCAGCTGCCATGAGCTTAGGCAGACCGCACTCACCCATATTCAGTTCAGGACCTACCACAATAACAGAACGAGCTGAGTAGTCGACACGCTTACCGAGAAGGTTCTGACGGAAACGGCCTTGCTTGCCCTTGAGGGAGTCGCTAAGCGATTTCAGCGGACGATTGCTCTCACTCTTGACTGCGCTGCTCTTGCGGCTGTTGTCGAAGAGGCTATCAACAGCTTCCTGCAACATTCGCTTTTCGTTGCGCAGGATGACCTCGGGAGCCTTAATCTCTATGAGGCGCTTCAAACGGTTGTTACGAATGATGACGCGACGATAAAGATCGTTAAGGTCGGAAGTAGCAAAACGACCACCATCCAGGGGGACGAGAGGACGCAAATCGGGCGGAATAACAGGAAGCATCTTCATAATCATCCACTCGGGGCGGTTGCGGTCACGGCTGATACGGAAGCTCTCAACGACTTGAAGACGCTTTAAAGCCTCGTTCTTGCGCTGCTGGGCGGTATCACTGTTGGCTCGGTCACGCAACTCGTAGGAAAGTTTGTCAAGATCTAAGCCAACGAGAAGATCATAAATCGCCTCGGCACCCATCTTTGCAACAAACTTATTGGGGTCGTCATCAGAAAGATATTGGTTTTCTGCAGGCAAACGATCGAGATGTTCTAAATACTCTTCCTCTGACAAGAGGTCGAACTTCTCGAGGTGAACGCCTTCTTCCTCACTCTTAAGGAATGGACCTGGATTAATGACAACGTAGCGCTCATAATAGATTACGGCATCGAGCTTTTTCGTGGGCATACCGAGGAGGTAGCCTATCTTGTTGGGGAGACTGCGGAAGTACCAAATGTGTGCCACAGGCACAACCAGCTCTATGTGTCCGCTGCGCTCACGACGTACCTTCTTCTCAGTCACCTCTACACCACAACGGTCACAGACGATACCTTTATATCGAATACGCTTGTATTTACCACAATGGCATTCATAGTCCTTTGTAGGACCAAAGATACGCTCACAAAACAAACCGTCGCGCTCAGGCTTGTAAGTACGATAATTAATAGTCTCAGGTTTTAAAACCTCGCCGAAAGAATTCTCCTTGATCTCCTCAGGCGATGCGAGCCCGACGGTTATCTTAGTGAAATTATTCTTGACTTTATTTTCTTTTTTGTAAGGCATAATGCTTTGATGTTAAATGGTGAATGTCAAATGTCAAATGCTATGTTACATTTTACATTTTACATCCGTCACTCCAATGTGACGGAAAGTCCTAAACCACGGAGTTCGTGCAGCAACACGTTGAGCGACTCTGGGATTCCAGGCGTCGGCATGGGTTCACCCTTGACGATAGCTTCATAGGCTTTGGTTCGTCCTGTGACGTCATCCGACTTGATTGTCAGAATCTCCTGTAGAACGTGAGAAGCACCAAAGGCCTCGATAGCCCAGACCTCCATCTCACCGAAACGCTGACCACCAAACTGAGCCTTACCACCAAGAGGTTGCTGAGTAATAAGACTGTACGGACCAATAGAACGAGCATGCATCTTATCTTCAACCATATGGCCAAGTTTAAGCATGTATGCAATACCTACAGTAGCCAACTGGTCGAACTTTTCGCCCGTAGCTCCGTCATAAAGCTGAGTGGAACAGTAGCGAGGCAAGCCTGCCTTATCAGTCCATTCACAGAGATCGTCAAGCGATGCGCCATCAAAAATGGGCGTAGAGAACTTAACACCAAGTTCCTTACCTGCAGCGCCAAGGACAGTCTCGAATATCTGACCAATGTTCATACGAGAAGGCACGCCAAGCGGATTCAATACAATGTCAACAGGTGTACCATCTGCCAGGAAAGGCATATCCTCCTGACGAACGACCTTGGAAACAATACCCTTGTTACCATGTCGACCAGCCATCTTGTCACCGACACCAATCTTACGCTTCTTTGCCACGTAGACCTTAGCCATCTGGATGATACCGGAAGGAAGCTCGTCACCAATAGTAATGGCAAACTTGCGACGTTTTAACTCAGCATCAAGAACTTTATATTTCTTAATGAAATTGATTATCAATTGAGAGATAAGTCCATTTGCATGCTCGTCACTGGTCCAACCACTGAGTTGAATACCCGTAAAATCAAGTGACGACAAATTAGCCTCAGTGAACTGTGCACCCTTGACAATGACCTCGGCTCCCATATAATCTTTGACACCTTTTGATGTGAGATTCTTAGTAAGCTCCAGCAACTTGTCGATGAGAATAGCCTTTAAATCGCCCACTTTGAGCTCAAACTCCTCATCAAGCTTAGGCAAACGCTGTTTGTCGCGAAGCTTCTCGGAGCGAGTCTTGATAGCACGTGAAAAGAGCTTTTTATCAATTACTGTTCCAGAAAGTGACGGGGAAGCCTTTAGAGATGCGTCCTTAACATCACCTGCCTTGTCACCAAAAATGGCACGGAGAAGCTTCTCTTCAGGTGAAGGATCGCTCTCGCCCTTAGGCGTGATTTTACCAATGAGGATATCACCAGGTAGAACCTGAGCACCAACACGAATAATACCATTCTCATCCAAATCCTTTGTAGCTTCTTCACTGACATTAGGAATATCAGAGGTTAGTTCTTCGACGCCACGCTTTGTCTCACGTACCTCGAGAGAGAATTCCTCAACATGAATGCTCGTGAGAACATCTTCTCGAACTACGCGCTCATTGAGTACGATAGCATCCTCGTAGTTGTACCCTTTCCAAGGCATATAAGCAACAAGGAGGTTCTTTCCAAGAGCCAATTCACCGTTCTCGGTGCTGTAACCTTCGGTCAAAATGTCACCTGCCTCAACACGCTGGCCTTTCTCACAAATCGGACGGAGGTCGATAGTCATATTCTGGTTCGTGCGACGGAACTTGGGAATACGATATTCTTTCAATGCCGGCTCGAAACTTACGAATTCTTCATCCTCAGTACGATCATAGAGAATACGGATAGTTGTTGCATCAACATAATCAACTACACCTGCACCTTCAGCCACAATCATCGTTCGGCTGTCCTCACACACTTGCTTTTCGATGCCAGTACCTACAATTGGAGCCTCAGTACGTACGAGAGGCACAGCCTGACGCATCATGTTTGATCCCATGAGTGCACGGTGGGCATCATCATGCTCAAGGAAAGGAATAAGGGAGGCTGCTATGGATGCAATCTGCTGCGGAGCTACGTCCATAAGGTCTACCTCAGCAGGAGGAACAACAGGGTAATCATCATCCTGACGGCATTTGACTACCTTACGGATAAATGTACCATCATCGCGAAGGGGAGCGTTGCCCTGACCAATAACAAGACCTTCTTCTTCCTCGGCAGTATAGTACTTTATACCTGAATCTGAGAGGTCTACTATACCATCGTTAACCTTGCGATAAGGCGTAGAGATGAAACCAAGCTCATTTATCTTAGCATACACACAGAGTGATGAGATAAGACCAATATTAGGTCCTTCAGGCGATTCAATAGGACAAAGACGACCATAGTGAGTATAGTGTACGTCACGTACCTCGAAACCAGCACGTTCACGGCTCAGACCTCCAGGACCAAGTGCCGACAGACGGCGCTTATGTGTTACCTCGGCCAATGGATTTGTCTGATCCATGAACTGGCTGAGAGCATTTGTCCCAAAGAACGAATTAATGACACTCGAGATTGTCTTTGCATTGATAAGATCTGTAGGTGTGAAGACCTCATTATCTCGAACATTCATGCGTTCACGAATAGTGCGGCTCATACGTGCCAGACCTATAGCAAACTGATTTGCCAACTGCTCACCGACAGTGCGAACACGGCGGTTACTCAAATGGTCGATATCATCGACAGCAGCTTTCGAGTTGACAAGTTCAATGAGATATTTGATAATCTCAATAATGTCTTCATGCGTAAGCACGCGTACGTCTGGATCGGTCTGCAGATTAAGCTTACGATTAATGCGATAGCGGCCTACGTCACCTAAATCATAACGCTTCTCGGAGAAGAAAAGGTTATTAATAACCTCACGCGCACTGGCATCATCAGCAGGATCTGCATTCCTCAATTGACGATAAATATAAAGTACTGCTTCTTTTTCGGAATTTGACGGATCCTTGGCTAAGGTATTAAAGATGATAGAGTAATCACTTGCATCGCCATCTTCCTTATGAAGAAGTATCGTGGAAGTACCACTATCAAGAATTAACGCAACTTTCTCCTCATCAAGAACCGTCTCACGATCCATGATTACTTCATTACGCTCGATGCTAACAACTTCGCCTGTATCTTCATCAACGAAATCTTCAACCCATGACTTCAACACGCGAGCAGCCAATTTACGACCGATAGCTCTTTTGAGACTGGACTTATTAACCTTTATCTCTTCTGCAAGATTAAAGATTTCTAATATGTCTTTATCATTCTCGTAACCTATTGCTCGTAACAAAGTTGTAACAGGCAACTTCTTCTTACGATCAATATAGGCATACATCACGTTGTTAATGTCCGTAGCAAACTCAATCCAAGAACCTTTAAAAGGAATGATACGTGCACTGTACAACTGTGTACCGTTGGCATGCTGGCTTGAGCCGAAGAAGACGCCAGGAGAACGGTGTAACTGACTTACCACAACACGCTCAGCTCCATTAATAATAAATGTTCCGTTGGGTGTCATGTAAGGAATAGGACCAAGGAAGACATCTTGAATTACAGTATCGAAGTCCTCATGATCAGGATCTGTGCAGTAAAGCTTAAGCTTAGCCTTAAGAGGTACGGCATAAGTCAAGCCACGCTCCAAGCACTCCTCCATAGAATAACGGGGAGGATCGATGTAGTAGTCCAAGAATTCCAGGACAAAATTGTTGCGCGTATCAGCAATGGGAAAGTTCTCGGAAAAGACCTTGAATAGCCCATCGTTTTTTCGCTGCTCCAGCGGAGTATCAAGCTGCAGAAAATCGTTGAACGATTTCAGCTGGACCTCAAGAAAATCCGGATAAGCCATCGGATTCTTGACTGAAGCGAAATTTACTCGTTGATTAACAATCTTAGCCATTAATAAATATGATGAGTTTTAAAATTCATTCTTTCTTAGTGGTTCCAAAACAGAATTGCCTGACAGTCTGCTAAAGGAACAAGAGACAATCGTAAACTACTGTTGTTTCAGGCTTAAGAAATAGCGTTTACGTTATAGTGTGGGCGTTGTTGTCTAAAGACGCAAAAAGTAGAGGACTCTCTACCAGAGAGTTCTCTACCTATGCATTCCTAAATAGATTAGGTCGAAAAGATCTTACTTAAGCTCGATCTCAGCGCCAGCCTCCTCGAGGGTCTTCTTCAGAGCCTCAGCGTCAGCCTTGGGCATACCTTCCTTCAGAGTGCTGGGAGCACCGTCAACGAGCTCCTTAGCTTCCTTCAGACCGAGACCGCAAGCTTCCTTAACAGCCTTAACTACCTGAAGCTTAGCAGCGCCTGCGTTCTTGAGGATGACGTCGAAGTCAGTCTTCTCCTCAGCAGCGGCAGCGGGGCCAGCAGCGGGGCCAGCAGCAACAGCAACAGCAGCTGCAGCGGGTTCAATACCATATTCCTCCTTAAGAAGGTTCTTTAAATCGTTTACTTCTTTCACTGTCAAGTTAACCAACTCTTCAGCGATAGCTTTGATGTCTGCCATAATAATTTATGAAATTTTGTTTTGTTAGACTTGGGGTATTTAAATTTATTCGCCCTTCTCGGCGAGGGTCTCGAGAACACCATGGATGGTAGCAGCTCCAGACTCGATTGCAGAAAGAACGCCCTGCATCGGAGATTGCAACATAGCAACGATATCCGCAATAAGTTCGTTCTTGCTCTTGATAGCAACCAAGGCATCCAACTGATCAGCTCCAACGTAGAAGCTTTCCTCAGCATAAGCAGCCTTCAGTTCGGGAATGGTAACACCTTTAGGGTTCTTGGAATTGAAGTCCTTCAGCATCTTAGCAGGGGCATTAGCCACTGAGCTGAAAATAACAGCAGTAGTACCCTTAAGTGTATCGTAGAGGGGTGAATAATCGATTTCGCTGGCCTCAAAAGCTTTGTGAAGCAAAGTATTCTTCACAACCACCATCTTGACCTCATTTTTGAAGCACTGTCGACGCATAGCACTCGTGCGAGCAGCGTCCATACCAGTCACATCCACGAGGTAGAAGTGCGGGTAAGCCTTGAGCGTATCGCCAAGCTTTTCGATAATAAGTGCTTTATCTTCCTTTCTCATGATTCAAACGTCTTTAGAATTAGATTTCGTCAACAGCCTTGGAATCAACCTTGATGCCAGGGCTCATCGTACTTGAAAGATAAATGCTCTTGATGTAAGTACCCTTAGCAGCAGCGGGCTTTAGTTTGATAATGGTATTAATGAACTCACGTGCATTTTCAGCAATCTTCTCAGCAGAGAAAGAAACCTTACCGATAGAAGTATGCACGATACCGGTCTTATCAACCTTAAAGTCAATCTTACCCATTTTCACCTCACGAACAGCCTGAGCGGGATTCATAGTCACAGTGCCGCTCTTAGGGTTAGGCATAAGGCCACGGGGACCAAGGATACGACCCAAGGCACCGATTTTACCCATGATAGAAGGCATCGTGATGATGACGTCAATGTCAGTCCAGCCGCTTTTAATCTTGTCAATGTACTCATCAAGGCCAACATAGTCTGCACCTGCCTCCTTAGCGGCAGCCTCCTGATCAGGAGTACAGAGACAAAGCACGCGAACAGTCTTACCCGTACCATTGGGCAGAGTAGCGACGCCACGCACCATCTGATTGGCCTTACGAGGGTCTACGCCCAGTCGCATATCGATATCAACAGAGGCATCGAACTTAGTCGTGGTAATATCCTTTACCAACTGAGAAGCCTCTTTTAGGGTGTAAGCTTTCCCTGCTTCAATCTTCTCTGCGACGAGTTTCTGGTTTTTTGTCAGTTTTGCCATAGTTCAAATTGAAGTTTAAAATTATGCGGGGAAGTCACCCTTGATAGTGATACCCATACTTCTGGCCGTGCCTGCAACTAATCTCATAGCCGACTCAACTGTGAAACAATTAAGATCGGGCATTTTGTCAGTGGCAATAGCGCGAACATCATCCCAGGTAATGGAGGCAACCTTTTTACGGTTAGGCTCAGAGCTACCACCTTTAACTTTTGCAGCTTCCATCAATTGGACAGCCACAGGAGGAGTCTTTACGATAAAATCGTAAGATTTATCTGTGTAATAGGTGATAACAACAGGGAGAACCTTACCAGCCTTATCCTGAGTTCTGGCGTTGAACGCCTTGCAGAAATCCATGATATTGATACCCTTGGAACCGAGAGCGGGACCTACTGGGGGTGAAGGATTTGCAGCGCCACCTTTAATCTGAAGCTTGATTAATCCAGCAACTTCTTTAGCCATTGTTATGATTCTTTATATAATTAAATATGTGCAAAGTTTGAGCGTGTAACAATCGCTTACTCCTTTGCCACCTGCATGAAACCTAATTCAAGCGGAGTTTTCCGCCCAAAAATCTTAACCGAAACTTTCAGCTTCTTCTTTTCATCATTAACCTCTTCGATGATAGCATCAAAACCATTGAAGGGTCCATCTGTAACCTTGACGGCATCACCGACCAAGTACGGAATCTTAACCTCTTCTGGCACGTCAGCCATTTCATCAACGACACCAAGCAGTCTCTTCATTTCTCCCTCGCGTATAGGGAGAGGCTTTTCACTGCCTTTAGCTTCGCTGAGAAAACCAAGCACATTGGGTGTGTAACGCAACATAGCCTGGACCTCGGGAGTAAGGACACATTCAACCAACACATAACCGGGGAGGTGACACCTTTCCTTCACGATACGCTTGCCGTTTCTGAAATCGACATACTTCTCTTTAGGAATGAGCACCTCGGAGACCTTGTCGCCATAATCGCCTTGGGCGACCTGAGCTTCAACGTACTCCTTCACCTTACCTTCTTTTCCGCTGATGGCACGTAAAACATACCATCTCATTGTCTGCTGTTCAGCCATTGTGACGGATTAGTTAGGATAGACAAACTCCATTAAATGCTGGAAAGTGAAATCCAAGACGAAAACAACCACCGCGATGAGTAGGGAAGCAATTAATACTACAATCGCGCTGTTGAAAAGTTCTGAACGCGTAGGCCAAGTGGTCTTATGCACGAGTTCTTCGTATGATTCCTTGCAGTAATTGTATAATCTCTTGAACATATATGTTTTCTTTTAATAGCACGGGAAGAGAGGCTCGAACTCCCGACACCTGGTTTTGGAGACCAGTGCTCTACCAACTGAGCTATTCCCGTAGGTTAGGGAGTCCTGCGGTCTATTGACTCCAGAACTCCCTATTATAATATCAGTTCTGATAGATATCTCTTGAATTAATCGTCGAGAATCTCAGTGATCTGACCGGAACCAACTGTACGGCCACCTTCGCGGATAGCGAAACGCAGACCCTGGTTCAGAGCAACAGCATAGATGAGCTCAACAGTGATTTCAACGTTATCACCAGGCATCACCATCTCAGTGCCTTCGGGGAGATGAATCTCACCTGTGCAGTCCATGGTGCGGAGGTAGAACTGGGGACGATACTTGTTACCGAACGGAGTATGACGGCCACCCTCTTCCTTCTTCAGGACATAGATAGAAGCCTTGAACTTCTTGTGAGGTTTGATAACACCCGGGTGAGTGATAACCATACCACGCTTAACCTCGTTCTTGTCGATACCACGGAGGAGCAGACCAACGTTATCGCCAGCTTCACCCTCGTCGAGGATCTTACGGAACATCTCAACACCAGTGATGACAGACTTCTTATCTTCACCCAGACCAAGGATCTGAACTTCGTCGCCAACCTTAACGACACCAGTCTCAATACGACCTGTAGCGACTGTACCACGACCTGTGATTGAGAATACGTCCTCAACAGGCATCAAGAAGGGCTTCTCAACGTCACGAACGGGCTCCTGAATCCAGTTGTCGCAAGCGTCCATGAGTTCCATCACCTTATCTTCCCACTCGGGTACACCATTCAATGCACCGAGAGCAGAACCGCGGATGATAGGAGTCTCAGGCTCGAACTGGTAAGCAGCGAGCAGCTCCTGCATTTCCATCTCAACGAGCTCAAGCATCTCCTCATCGTCGACCATGTCGCACTTGTTGAGGAACACAACCAGACGAGGAACGTTCACCTGACGAGCGAGCAGGATGTGCTCACGTGTCTGAGGCATAGGACCGTCAGTTGCGGCAACAACGATGATAGCGCCGTCCATCTGAGCAGCACCAGTTACCATGTTCTTCACATAGTCAGCGTGACCCGGGCAGTCAACGTGTGCATAGTGACGCTTAGCAGTTTCGTATTCAACGTGAGCGGTGTTGATAGTGATACCACGCTCTTTCTCCTCGGGAGCATTATCGATCTGATCGAAGCTCTTAACCTCGGAGAGGCCCTTCTTAGCCAGCACAGTTGTGATAGCAGCGGTCAGAGTGGTCTTACCATGGTCAACGTGGCCGATAGTACCGATGTTGACATGCGGTTTGGTTCTTTCGAATTTTTCTTTAGCCATAGCTTAAGTCTATTTTATAAAATAATAAAAGAATTGTCGAATGCTAAATTATGGAGCTGTTGACGAGGATTGAACTCGTGACCTCTTCCTTACCAAGGAAGTGCTCTACCACTGAGCTACAACAGCAAATAAAAAGTTCCGATTAGAGAGCGGAAGACGGGGCTCAAACCCGCGACCCCCAGCTTGGAAGGCTAGTGCTCTATCAACTGAGCTACTTCCGCATTTCTGCAAGCTTAAATCTTCGCGTGGGCGGAGATGGATTCGAACCACCGAAGGCGTGCGCCAGCAGATTTACAGTCTGCCCCATTTGGCCACTCTGGTATCCGCCCTTATGGGACCTTTGCAGCCGCAGAGACACGTATATCGTCTCGAAACGGCGGCAAAGGTACACATTATTTTCGAATCTCAAAAACTTTTTACGTTTTTTTTATCGATTCTGACTTTTTTCTTTGTTTTTCTGCAGCTGTCTGAGCAGTGCATCAACACAATTATCTATAGCTTCTTCAAAAGTGTCGCAAACCTTCTCAGCAAAATGCTCTGCTCCCGCATTCACGCGGATGGCTACTTCTTTATTCATAGCCGTTTCAGGTTTTACGACCTTCATTGACACCTCTACCTTTCTTATTTCGTCACTGAATTTCTCGAGCTTGCCCACTTTTTTGTGAACAAAGTCCTGCAATTTCTCTGTAGGTTCGAATCTAATAGCCTGAATATTAATCTCCATAATGACCTCCTTTTTTAAGGTTTAAGAGTTAGTTAATTTGTAAGTGGATGATTATGCTCTCGGATGAGCATTCTCATAGACTCGTTTTAGTTCCTCAAATGTGGTATGCGTGTAGATTTCTGTCGTCTGCAGTCGCTCGTGCCCAAGCAGCTCTTTGACTGTTTGCAGATCCGCATCATGATTGAGCATTGTGGTTGCAAACGTGTGTCTCAGCACATGAGGGCTTCGTTTTTTCTGAGTGGTCACTAAGCCCAGTTTGGACTTCACCATCATTCTAACTTTATCGCCCTTGAGCCTTTCTCCTTTTGCTGAAATGAATACAGCAACAGAGCCTGTCACGGGAAGCGCCGCTCTCTCGTCAAGATATCCTTTTATGAGAGATAATAGTCTATCACCAAAAGGTACCAATCTTTGTTTATTGCCCTTTCCGGTTACACGTATTGTCTGCGCCACGAGACTGATATCCTCCACATTCAAGCCTATCAATTCACTTAAGCGCAAGCCCGTTTCATAGAAGAGTTCAATAATCAAACGGTCTCTACGCCCTTCAAAATTGTCGGCAAAAGTGTTTTCGCTATCAAGTAGACGTTGCATATCTTCTTCCCTGATGAAGGCAGGCAACACCCGTTCCTTTTTCGGTGATGTAATACTCCTCACCGGGTCACGGGTTACCTTCCCTCGTTTAAGCAGGAAGCGGTAGCAAGACCTAAGGGCTGACATCCGACGTTGAACAGAGCTGGCTTTATTGCCCCGCTCCATCATCTGCACGACCCATTCACGAACGATATCGGTATCTACACTATTCCAAGTAAGGTCGCCATCAAGACTTTTAAAGAACGACTCGAACGCTTCCAAGTCATTTTGATACTCTTCAATTGTACGCTCGGAAAGTCCTCGCTCAAATCTTAAGTAATCGATGAAAGCCTCAATAAGCATCTCTATCCTCCTTTTTCCTTCGTTTTCCGAGGCGAAAATAGAGTTTTTTCTTCAGACTACCAAATAAATTCAGTAAATTTCACTTTTTAGTCTTCAACACGGCGCAGTTGCTGCACATAAATGGCACGCTCTTTAGCCAAGCGCTTCAGCACGGAGGGCTTGTCGAACTGCTGACGACGACGGAGTTCCTTTACAACGCCAGTCTTCTCAAACTTACGCTTGAACTTTTTGAGGGCGCGTTCGATGTTCTCGCCTTCCTTTACGGGTACTACAATCATGTGATTTGTTTTAGTTAATGGTTAATAAATATTCCTTTTGCTCTCGACAAAGTCGGAAAAGCGTGCAAAGGTATATATTTTTTCGTTACCCACCAAGGATTTGCGTTAAAAACTATTCTATAACACTACTTTACGTTCTTATCGTAGCTTTATTCGTGCAAAAACAGGATAGTGATCAGAAGGTAGTCTGCGTACAAAAGCTTGCTTTGAATGTAGCCCATCATCAGTCGTCAAATTGTCAGGTGTCCAATAACTATCTGTACGTACACAATATGCTTCAACATCCAAATCGGATGTCACTAATATATGGTCTATACGACTATCTGTATAGCGCTGCGGATGAAAGCCATGGAAGGTTCCGTTGGTAGCAAAACGAGATTTGGCACACTCATAGCTATCGATCAACGCACCGGTGAATATTGAATAAATCTCGTCATGCTGATCTACATTAAAATCCCCTGTAACAATGACAGGCAAGTCGAAGTCCTGCCCATACTTGCATTTCGCCAGCGAGGAGCGCAGTTGTTTTAGCTTATTAATTATTAAATGTGCAGCTTCTCGTCGTGCCACCTTGCCCACGTGGTCCATATGAAGGTTCATGACAAGGATATGTTTTACCGTACCTAATTTAGCAAACAAGCCCCATGTACATATCCTGACACAGGCAGCATCCCAACCTAAGGACGGGCGTTCTGGTGTCTGCGAAAGCCAAAAGTATCCGCAGGTATCCAGCCGTAGTTCATCTGTCCGATAGAAAATGGGCGCATACTCGCCACGGGTAGACCCGTCATCACGTCCCACACCTATATAATCATAGCTTGGTAGATTCTGCCTCAAGTCCTGCAGTTGGGAATGTAACACTTCTTGGAGCCCTATTATTTCAGGATTTTCCCATCCTATGAGTTGACAGATAATAGGGCATCGCCGTTCCCAGGAGTTTCCGCTGAGACTATCTGCATTGTTACGATATCGTATATTATAGCTCCCGACTTCTATCGTCTGAGCTAAAATGGCTGTTACATAGAGAACAGCGAAAGACAAAGTTAGCAATTTCTTATACATAATCTTAAAGAAAGATGTTTATACTGATTCTAAATACTTTCGGTCGCAAAAATAATCTTTTTAGACGACCATCTCTTAGTTCTTATTGGAAAAAATCTGGTTCAAGGTCAAAATAAGCTGTCCTGACATCGAATGATGGACATTGTTTCACCCATTCCTCTGGTGATATGTGTCCGTCAGCATCTAAGTCTGGCGACAGGTCTCTATGACCGAGGATCACTGCTTTTGGGAAGCGCACATGCAGAGACGACAACAGTTTCCACATAGTGTCGCATTGTGCCGGTGTACGTGTGTCTGCGGCTTTTCCTTTTTCGTCGAGCCCACCTTCATAGCAAACACCTATCGAGTCACGATTGTTTCCTTTACAATGTGCTCCCGACTGCCATAAGGGCCGTCCGATGTGCAAGAGGCCATCACGTGTTATATAATAATGGTATCCGATATCCCTCCAGCCGCGACGACGATGGTCGGCACGGCATTGTTGGAAGGAATATTCCTGGTCGGCTCGTGTTGCCGAACAATGTAGGATTATCTTGTTTATTGCTCTCATGGTCGTATTATTTCATGCAGCTTTGTGTGCCCAGTGCTGTGAGCAGCGCTGTCAATATGGTTATTATGATGTTGCAGATTCTACGAATCGTCTGCTTAGTAGATGATTTCATTGATTTAAGGTATTATGAGTTAAAGGTAAAATAATGTGAGTTGGCCAGCCCGTGCGCAGCCACGCCAACTCACACATTAATTAGTTACGCTTATTCTCCGGTGTTACCGGGTTCCTGACCATCTTGCGCCCCATTGTTGTCTTCATCCTCGGGCTCAGGAGTCCAGTCTGCTTGAGTCTTTCCGGCGTTTTCTGCCTTGAGGGCAGCTGCCTGAGCCTTGCGACTAATGGTACGTTCGAATTGTGCATCACGACGGAGGTTGTCGAAATCCGAGCCGGGATTAAAGCTGATACCCATCGTCTTAATGTTTGTTGCAGTGAACTCTTCTTTCGTCAGGGCTCCAGTCGAAGAGATGGAAGGTGAGAAGGTACCCAAACCCTCAAGGTCAATTTTGTAGCCCTGAAGAATTAGCTCGCGCATGCAAGCACCCATCTCGGTGATCACGCCTACGATCGTCCCTTTAGAATAGACGGTATTATGCTCCGTCATGTGGTTCGCGAGTTCCGACATTGTTACGATGCCTGTCAACTGAAGAGAAGCATAAGCTTTCTTAGGCTCATCTGACTTTAAGGGGTTGGCCATCATGCCCACACTGTACTGAATCTTTTTCATTGTGTAAATAGATTTTAAGGTTAATAAAAGGTTGGTTTGTGGCATTGGTCTTGCCGTTTCTTCTCGTCTCTGCAGAACGCACGCCTTCTACGCATACGATTGAAGACGACTTCAAGACTGACTGCCATTTCTTTTGTTTTGCTGATGCAAAGGTAGCGCATATCCCTGACTGGGGTTGAGCCTGAAGCCAGTTAGTAACACACCATTGCACATACGGGCATTCTCATGCCTCTTAGCAAGTACATGCCTTAATCTTTCCGAGAGATGTATCAGCCACGCGCACGCGCGCGCATTATTAATTTAATGTATATATAAGAACTCGCGACCTTCGTTCCTAAAGATCGCGAGCATCAACTCATATACAAAAACAAGACGCACCCCAAGAGCATTTGCTTTTGGGGTGCGTTTTTTTGTTGGTTTCCTTTATCAGAACGTGGGCAGTGTGCCAGCGATGAGGATAAGGACGAGGAGACCAAGGATGGCGTAGAGCTCGGGGAACACAGCGAGCACCATGGTGGTACCAAAGGCGTTGTGACCGGCACCGATAGCAGAGATACCATTGGCGCAAACCTTAGCCTGACGGATAGCAGAGAAGAGGGCTACGAGGCCGCAAGCCAAACCTGCACCGAAGACGGCAGCAGCAGAAGCCATGGACATGCCTTCACCGATGTGACTCATCAGCATGAAGTAACCGACGAAACCGTACAGACCCTGAGATGAGGGAAGGGCCGAAAGACCGATGTAGGAACCGCTGGCTTCAGGGTTCTTCTTGAAAGCACCGATAGCGGCATTACCGCAGATGGTCACACCGTAGGCGCTTCCCACACCGGAGAGACCTACGCACAGGGCTACGCCCAGATAAGCAAGGAGTAATTCCATAATGATTTTTAATGATGTTTGATAATTTATTTGTTTATTGTTGAGTACTTATTTGTGCCTTGCGGCGGAAGGGGTTAAAGGCTTTGCCACCACCCTCGAAGTCGGCGTTCTTGAAGAACTCGACGAAGGTGAGTCGCATCGGATGTACGAAGCTTGAGATCATGCACAGTCCGAAGTTGATGCCATGGCCGAAGAGCAGGATGAGCAACATCGGCAACCAACGGACGAACCAAGGCAGCGAGGAAGTCAGGTCGGTGGCCAACTGATTGAACACCCCGCCGAGGACGCCACCCGTAAGGCCGAGCGCAAAGAGGCGGATGTAGCTCAGGAGGTCGCCGAGGAGTCCCGTTGCCATGCCATAGACGCTCCACACACCGCCGCCGAAGTTCACGAGGATGTTCTTGTCGGGGTTGTTGTAGAACATGATGCCAAGAGCTGCTACGCCAATGAGAGCGTAGAGGACATACTGCACGAACTGCGGCAGTGCCACACCGCAGGCCGGTAGGAAGAAGAGGAGCGTGGCGGAGAGGAGGGCTGTCACCCATGAGAACTTGCCTACACCGTATTTCCAGCCACCATTCTTGACAGCCTTTGCACCTGCGAGAGTCATGCCTAAGAGCACCTGCACCAGACCGATGAGGACGGAGAAGACCATCATCGGAGCATAGCCGAAGGGTTTATAGTTCTTCTCGTTGATGAACAGATGCTTAACAGGTGCCAGGAAGGCCCAATCTTGCTGCGAGAGGTCAATGCCGAAGAATGAACCGGTGAGCAGACCTACAACCATCGTAGTGGCACCGAGCCAGCAGCCGAGCTTGGCGTATGCCTTCAGGTCGGGCTTGGCCTTCAACAGATAGAGGCA
>OCVV012833358.1_pt1 | contig 50060 bp, 34 predicted proteins | sample 1539721 | NCBI WGS metagenome assembly OCVV01 (sample SAMN02144230, study PRJEB22623) | gut metagenome | biome: sheep rumen | host: Ovis aries | place: New Zealand | reverse complement strand
CAGAATGTTACAAGTATGGGTTCGATGTTCTCTGGATGCTCTCTGCTCAAATCTCTTGACGTAAGCAATTTCAACACGCAGAATGTCACATATATGAGTTATATGTTCTCTGGATGCTCTCTGCTCAAATCTCTTGACGTAAGCAACTTCAACACACAAAATGTCACAAGCATGAGTTCGATGTTCTCTCAATGTCGTCTGTTGACAAGGATATATGCAGGAGAGCAGTGGAATTTAGGTAAAGTTGAAAACTCCTCGTACGTATTCTACAATTGCAATATGATTGTTGGAAATGATGGGACAAAATATGATAATGGAGCGACGGATGCAACAAAGGCTCATTATGGTGAAGGTGGGTATCTGACATTCAAGCCTGCAACGATACTGGGAGACATTAATGGCGACGGCAGCGTAACCATGGCTGATGCCAACATGATAGTTAATGCTTTCCTCGGAGGGCAGAATTTGAATCTGAAAGTTGCAGACATGAACGGCGACGAACATATTACCATGGCCGATGCCAATCAAATTGTGAATATGTATTTGCAGGGAAACAAATAGAAATAAAGTAATATGACGATTTAAGGAAACATTCAAGCGGATTAACAAGAGATAAACATTTATGGGCACACCTTACATCTTGCAGGGTGTGCCCAGAACGTTTTTTTTCATATGTTACACAATAAATCCGAGACTTCCAAACATTTTCGCCTTTATACGTTAATGCCGTGAATTTCATTCATTAATACCATTGGGGAACTTCTATTTATTATCGCCTTCGGCGAGAAGGTTTAGCTCGGCGGCCTGAAGGGGAAAGCCAAATCGTTCAAATCAACTCAAATCACTCAAAATAATGTTAATAAGAAAAACCGTAGAAAAAATCCCTTACAATCCCTTATCATCTGTGTGAGATTATTTCATTCTTCAATCCTTCAATCTTTCACTTTTCACCTTTCACTTTTCACTCTTCACTTTGAGCGTAGCGAAATTTGTGCGCGTACACACAAATTTCAACATTAAAAAGTGCACGCAAAATTTGCAAGGTAAGAATAAATTACGTAAATTTGCAATACCTTAGTATAGACCCTAATACCGTAACCTTATAATTAACTCATACTATGAAACACAGTAGTATTTATATAACCATTATGGTGCTGTGCGTCTTTTCTGATGTATATTCTGCTCCTATATCGGAAGATGCAGCACGCATGAAAGCATTGGGCTTCTTAACAGACAAAACCGGGAATTCTGAGTATGCTGGCGCGAAAGGCGTGTCAGCCGGCGGCGGCATGGTGCTTACCACAGCAGAGGCTTGTGACGCCTATTACGTGTTCAACAAAGAGACTGACGGCGGCGGATATGTCGTAGTAAGCGGCGACGACAGGATGCCGGCGGTGCTGGGTTACTCAAGAAGCGGCAGATATGATGCAGCCGGCGTTCCCGCAAACAAGCGTGCGTGGATGCAGGGCTATGCGGAGCAATATGAGTATCTGCAGAGTAAAGGCACTGACGTGACCATAAGCAATGGAATAGTGACGGGCAACAGGATATTGCCGCTGCTGAAGAGTCAGTGGTCTCAGAGTTATCCATACAACACTCTGTGTCCTGAGAAAGACGGAGAAAGAACCCTGACGGGATGTGTAGCTACGGCGATGGCGCAGATAATGTACTACTGGCAGTGGCCCAAGCAGACGACGAGAGTAATACCGAAATATTATAAAGTGGCGGCAATGGCTCAGACGTCCATTGACTGGGACAACATATATCCGCAATACAGCAGCAGTGCGACGGAAGAGCAGGCCCTGCCCGTATCAACTCTGATGAAACTGTGCGGTGCGTCAGTAAAGATGAATTATGGTTTGAATGGCAGTGCCGCATCCATATATTCCGCCACAGAAGCCTTTTCCAAGTATTTTGACTATGACGGCACGAAAATCTCATACGTAAGGAGACACGATTACAATGACACCGTGTGGTGTCAGATGATGTATGACGAACTCAAGGCTGGGAGACCAGTGATATATGACGGTCAGTCTTCTGACGGCGGTCATGCCTTTGTCATTGACGGTTATGACGGTGACGACTATTTCCATGTAAACTGGGGATGGGGAGGATATGAAGATGATTATTTCCTGCTCAATGCGCTCAATGGCTATGACTATATGCAGAATGCCGTAATCGGAATAGAGGGAAAGGAAGAAGCGGACAAAAGGCGCTTTTACATGTCGTTGAACAATGGCACGCTTACATTCTACTATGATGACAAGAGAGAGGAACGTACGGGAGTGCTTTATAACTTTTCGCCAGCACGGCCTGAGGAAGGGTATCTCAGCAATGCTGAAGAGATAACAGCCGTTGTCATGGATTCCACGGTGGCAGACTATCACCATATTCAGAGCACGAGCTTCTGGTTCTGCGGCATGACGAACCTGCAGTCTGTTAAGGGCTTGCAGTACCTTGACACACGCAATGTAACCGACATGAGTTACATGTTCTATAACTGCTCGTCGCTGACAACCCTCGATGTAAGCAGTTTTGATACTCAGAATGTGGCAGACATGAGGATGATGTTCTGCTGCTGCAAGCTGCTCAGTTCACTTGATGTCAGCGGTTTCGCTACGAATAACGTAACCGACATGAACCGCATGTTTTTTGGCTGTTACGTGCTTGACAGTCTCGACGTAAGCAACTTCGACACAGGTAACGTAACCGACATGGCTTACATGTTTTGCAGTTGTGATGCATTGTCATCGCTCGATGTCAGCGGTTTCGACACAGAGAATGTAACCGACATGAGTTACATGTTCTATGGTTGCAAGTCGTTGCGGGAGATTGACGTCAGCGGTTTCGACACGGGGAATGTTACTGACATGAATTGTATGTTTTACAGTTGCAATACTGTGCAGATGCTTGACGTCAGCAATTTCTCCACGCATAACGTCACTGACATGGAATATATGTTCTGCTACTGCTATTCGCTTGCAACATTATATGCAGGCGCGGAGTGGACGGTGGATAATGTGGAACAGTCGTCGCGCATGTTCTCGGGATGTTACAGCATCAAGGGAGGGGATGGAACGATATATGACTATCAAGTTACAGACAAGACCAAGGCACACTATGGTGAAGGCGGATACATGACATATAAGGTTGCTACTGTGGAGGGCGATGTGAACGGTGACAGCAGCGTGACCATGTCGGATGCCAACATGGTGGTGAATGCCTTCCTCAATGGAGAGGGTTTGGAGGGTGCAGACATGAATGGCGACGGTCAGATTACCATGTCGGATGCCAATCAGATAGTGAATATGTTCCTGAATGGAAAGTAAGTAGCATACGAGGTGATTTTTGTATCAAAAAAAACATACAAAAAGCGTTTTTTACCTGTTTGCTTTAGTATTTAGGAAAAAAGTTGTATCTTTGCATTACAAACCGCACAATAGATTATAATTATGACAGCATTACAGTTAAATGCCGAGCTATACCGCGCAATGGGCGTAATAGCCGACGATGAAACCTTGATGACAAAAGTCTTAAACTACGTAAAGAAACTTGCTGCAAAGAAAGAAGACCCCACAGAGATGACTCGTGAGGAATTCTTTGCCCGTGTGGACAAGGCAAAGTTGGGAGCATCCAAAAGATTTGCCAATGTAGAAGATTTAGACAAGTATATAAGATTATCCATGTAGCTATGTATTACGTAGAATACAAAGAACAAGCCCAAGCAGACCTTAGAAAACTCTTAAAAGCAGAACCTAAGGCATACAAGAAAGCATTGCAACTGATAGCAGAACTCTACGACCACCCATGCACAGGCACCGGCAAGCCCGAGCCTCTGAGCGGAGACCGCCAAGGGCAGTGGAGCCGACGCATTACGAAGAAGCACCGGCTTGTATACGAAATCAACGACGACGTGGTAACAGTACTCGTACTCACAGCCTACGGCCACTACGACGAGAAATAACATTGCGAAACAAGCACACACTTAATGACAGAAGACTTTGATATACACACAGAGCGACAGGGCTCGGCAGAGAAGGAGTTTGAGAAGGCTCTCAGACCATTGCAGTTTGATGACTTCAGCGGACAGCAAAAGGTGGTTGAGAACCTGCGCGTATTCGTTGACGCAGCAAAATATCGTGGTGAGCCGCTCGACCATACGCTGCTGCACGGTCCGCCGGGACTGGGTAAGACGACCTTGTCGAACATCATAGCCAACGAACTGGGCGTAGGTTTCAAGCTCACCTCGGGACCGGTGCTCGATAAGCCAGGCGACCTCGCTGGACTGCTTACTTCGCTCGAAACCAACGACGTGCTCTTCATCGACGAGATACACCGTCTGTCACCCGTGGTCGAGGAGTACCTCTACTCCGCCATGGAGGACTACCGCATCGACATCATGATTGACAAAGGACCGTCGGCTCGCTCAATACAGATAGACCTCAACCCCTTCACTCTCATAGGTGCAACCACGCGCTCCGGACTGCTCACGGCTCCGCTGCGCGCACGCTTCGGCATCAACATGCACCTTGAGTATTACGACCCGCAGACGCTCTCGAAGATTATCAGACGCTCTGCCGGACTGCTCGGCGTGCCTATCAGCGATGCTGCCTGCGACGAGATTTCACGACGCTCGCGAGGTACGCCGCGTATAGCCAACGGACTGTTGCGCCGCGTGCGCGACTTCGCACAAGTGAAGGGCAACGGCTCCATCGACATGGCTATAGCCAAACTGGCTCTTGAGGCCCTGAACATCGACGAATACGGCCTTGACGAGATTGACAACAAGATACTGCTTACGATAATCGACAAGTTCAACGGCGGTCCGGTAGGCGTGGGCACCATAGCCACCGCCATCGGCGAGGATGCCGGCACGGTGGAGGACGTATATGAGCCATACCTCATCATGGAGGGATTTATCAAGCGCACGCAGCGCGGACGCGTGGTCACTGAACTCGCCTATGCCCACCTCGGACTCAATCCCTACAAGCAGGGCAGCAACATACTGTCGCCCTCACTGTTTGACTAAATGAAAAGGGGTAAAACCCATCCAAGATTCCGCTTATGAAAAGAATACTATTCGTATGCCACGGCAACATCTGCCGCTCGCCGATGGCTGAATACATAATGAAGCACCTCGTAGCAGAGGAAGGCATAGCTGGTGATTACCTTATAGCCTCGGCAGCCACCAGTACAGAGGAACTGGGCAACCCCGTATATCCGCCTGCACGCCGTAAACTGGCAGAGCACGGTATAGCCTGCGAGGGCCACAGTGCGCGCCAGCTAACGCGCAATGACTACTCACGCTATGACCTGCTCATAGGCATGGACACATACAACATACGCAATATGCAGCGCATGTGCGGCGGCGACCCTGAGGGAAAGATACACCGTCTGCTCGATTTTACCAATCGTCCTGGCGACGTGGCCGACCCATGGTACACCGGAGACTTCACCGCCACATGGCGCGACTGCCTTGAGGGCTGTCAGGCGCTTCTGCAAGCGTTGGAGCAACAGTAATGGTAATACACAAAAACACAGATGCCACAGACTTTTCCTTATTGCGAAAGTCTGTGGCATCTGTGCTTTTGTGCTGTTCAGTGTATGATGATACATCCTGAACAGAGGATAGTCGCGTGGGCTTTACGAGAAGGTCCAGAATGTCATTGCTGATGCCACGTAGGCTATCAGGCATTGGAAAATGACAATGATAATGGCGTAGCGCGTGCCCAACTCACGACGTATGCTGGCAATGGCTGCCACACATGGCGTGTAGAGCAGGCAGAATACCAGTAGCGACAAGGCTCCTGCTGTGGTGAGTGCCGATTGCAGGGCATGTGCTCCGGAACCCATCAGCACACTCATAGTGCTTACTACACTCTCCTTGGCAAGGAAACCGCCTACGAGTGAAGTGGCTATTCGCCAGTCGCCGAAGCCCAGAGGTGAGAATATAGGTGCCACGACTGAGGCTATTGAACCAAGTATGCTTTGGGATTGGTCATCAACGAGCTGCATGTGCCAAGAGAAGGACTGCAGGAACCATATTGCCAGTGTGGCAAGGAAGATGACGGTGAAGGCGCGTGAAAGGAAGTCGCGGGTCTTCTCCCACAGGAGCATCAAAGTAGAGCGCATGGATGGCATACGGTAGTTGGGTAGTTCCATTACAAACGGTACCGCTTCGCCCTTGAAGGCTGTGCGCTTCAGTACCAGTGCCACGAGGATTCCAATAATGATGCCCAAGGCATATAGTCCGCACATGACCCATGCGGCTTTCTCAGCGAAGAAGGCTGCGCAGAGGAATGCGTAGATGGGGAGCTTTGCCGTGCATGACATGAAAGGCGTGAGTAACACCGTAAGCCGACGGTCTCGCTCCGAAGGCAACGTGCGTGTTGACATCACTGCAGGTACGGAGCAACCGAAACCCATCAGCAGCGGTACGATGGAGCGACCTGATAGTCCGAGGCGGCGCAAGGGACCGTCCATTACGAATGCTATGCGTGCCATGTAGCCAGTGTCTTCAAGCATCGAGAGGAAGAAGAACAATACTACTATAATAGGTACGAACGTGGCTACGGTACCTACGCCGGCATATACACCATCAATGACGAGCGACTGGACCACATCGTTGACACCCCACGACTGCATGGTGGAACTTGACAGTTCGGTAAACCAGTTGATGCCGTCTTCCAGCCACTCCTGTGCGGTGCCACCCAATAGGTCAAACGTAAGGTAGAAGATGCTGGCCATGATAAGCATAAATGCAGGCAGTGCCGTCCAGCGCCCCGTCAGTATGCGGTCTATGTTATGCGAGCGTAGTGCTTCACGGCTTTCCTTGGGGTGGGTGACAGCCTCCTTGCATAGTCTGTTGATAAAGGAGAAACGCATGTCAGCCATGGCCGCGGCACGATCCAGTCCGCGTTCATCTTCCATTTGCTGAAGTATGTGCTCTATGGTTTCAAGTTCGTTTTGAGAGAGTTTCAGCGCCTGCTCTATCAGTCTGTCGCCCTCAGCCAACTTTGCCGCAGCAAATCTCAGCGGTATGCCAGCGCGCTCGGCATGGTCTTCTATCAGGTGCATTATGGCATGCAGACAGCGGTGTACTGCTCCGCCGTGGTCTTCTGACGAACAGAAATCCTGGCGAGCAGGTGGCTCCTGATACTTTGCTACGTGAATAGCATGCTCCACGAGTTCGTCAACGCCCTGGTTCTTCACTGCCGAAATGGGTACTACCGGTATTCCAAGCAAATGCTCCATGCGGTTAACGTCGATATTGCCGCCGTTGCCCTTCATCTCGTCCATCATGTTAAGGGCCAATACCATTGGAGTACCCAGTTCCATGAGCTGCATAGTAAGATATAGGTTGCGCTCTATGTTGGTTGAGTCCACTACGTTGATTATGCCGTGGATTTTCTCGCCTATGATAAATTCGCGACTCACCACTTCCTCACTCGTGTATGGTGACAGACTGTAGATACCTGGCAGGTCGGTAATCTCCGTCAGTTTATTGTTGCGTATCTGTCCGCTCTTGCGGTCAACAGTCACTCCGGGGAAGTTCCCTACGTGCTGATTGGCTCCAGTCAGTTGGTTGAAAAGCGTGGTCTTGCCACAGTTTTGGTTTCCTGCCAGTGCAAACCTGAGTTTCGTACCCGTAGGCAGTGGTTTTTCGTGTGTTGCATCGTGGTACTTGCCGCCTTCGCCAAGACCAGGGTGGGGGATATGGTTTTCTTCCCCTTGTTCTCCTCCTTTAGTAAAGGGTATAGTTGAGAGGCTCACCTCTATCTTGCTTGCATCCGCGCGTCGCAGCGTAAGCGCGTAGCCGTGGATTTCAATCTGCATCGGGTCACCCGTTGGTGCAAACTTCTTTAGCTCGACCTGTGCGCCCGGTATCAGTCCCATGTCGAGTAGGTGCTGACGCAACGCACCATCACCGCCTATTGAGGTGATTTGTGCATGTTGTCCTTTCTGAATGTCGTTGAGTGTCATAATCTGTTTTTATGAATTTCGACTGCAAAGTTACTCATTATTTATTACAATCAGTTTGCAAAACGATTTTTTTTTCTCCTTATATATATAAATACCTAAATATAAGTAGGTGCGTATAATTATTCATACCTACTTAATGATAGATTAGACGAGTGTCTTTATGCTCTTTTATCATGTTTTTCTCACAAGCAGAAACAAAAACACTTAAAAACATGCCAAAAAAGGCTTATTTTGCCTTGTGTGCGCACACAAACGTTGATATGCGTCAAGAATAAGCAGAAAAAATGAAGATTTTTTATAAAACTGTGTGCGCACACAGAAAAAAGTTTGTACCTTTGCATTGTCAAAAGGAAAAAACAAAAGTTTTACTCCTTGCGACATCAAAAAGTCAAAGATTGGATATTGTTTAGGTTAGTTAGTATATAAAGATTGATTTAGGTTTTTTAGTTTTTCGCCGTGAGGCGCAAGGTAAAAAAGGATTTGTTTAAATTTAGGGTAACAAAAATTTTGATGCAGTCCACGAAGGGCAGGGAGATGGCAAATGAGCCACTCACCCACCTTCAAAAGGACGGTCAGAATTCCTTAAAATTGATATTGTTTAGGTTAGTAGATAAATTCTGGGAATGCAGCAGGTCGTGAGATTAGCTGCATTTTTTTTGTGTGTAATTATCTGGGCTGGCTGTGCAGATATTGTGACACTTTATATGGTATGCCTTTATTACGGGAGCAAAATATGTCTTCTTTTCCATGTTTGTTTTCTTTCCTTTATTTATTTGCTAATCTTCTTACCGTTCTGAATGTATATACCCTTCTGTGCAGGAGCATTGAGTATGGTTTTTCCGTGCGTGAAGTCATTAAACCATGATTTCATTTGCCAGTTTAAGGAAAAAAGATTAACTTTGCAGTTTGGAATGTTGATGCAGTGGGATGATATAACCATCAGTGTCAGCTTATCCGCTAAGAAACTAATACATTCTAACGAAACGATGGAAAAAGAAAAGAAGGATACGCTGCTCCGCCATAATGGGGTAAGCTATGTGGGTACTTTTGTGCTCGTTACCAGCCTGTTTGCTCTGTGGGGCTTTGCCAACGACATCACCAACCCTATGGTGGCGGCTTTCCAGACGCTGCTGGAAATTTCTGCCACGAAGGCCTCGATGGTGCAGTTTGCTTTCTATGGCGGCTACGCCACGATGGCTATACCCGCAGCAATGTTCATACGTAAGTACAGCTATAAGAGCGGAATACTGCTCGGACTGGCTCTCTATGCCGTGGGAGCATTCCTATTCATACCGGCGGCTGAGATGCAGAGCTTCTGGTTCTTCTGCTGCTCGCTGTATATACTGACCTTCGGACTTGCTTTTCTCGAAACTACCGCCAATCCGTTTGTGCTGTCGCTCGGTTCGAAGCAGACATCCACACGACGCCTTAACCTGGCACAGTCTTTCAACCCTATGGGTTCGCTCTTCGGTATGGCGGTTGCAAGCCTCGTGGTGCTGCCAAACCTGTGGAGCGACCGCCGCGATGCTGCCGGAAGCATTATCTTCCCCATGCTCAGCGAGGCTGAGAAGGCAAACATTCGCGTGCATGACCTTGTCGTGATACGCGATCCCTACGTGTGTATCGGTCTGGTCGTGCTGCTAATGCTCGTGGTTATTGCAATGAAGCGTATGCCCGACACGGCAGGAACGAAAGAGAAACTCTCGCTATGCGAGTCGCTCCGCAATCTGTGGCACAACCGTATATACCGCGAGGGAGTAGTGGCGCAGGTGTTCTATGTGGCTGCGCAGATTATGGTATGGACGTTTATCATACAGTATGCCGACTGCATGGGTATAAACAAAGCCACCGCTCAGATGTATAACATCGTGGCGATGGCACTGTTTCTTATTTCGCGCTTCATAGCTACAGGACTGATGAAGTATGTCAACGGACGGCTGTTGCTTGCCGTATTCGGCATGGGGGCAGCCCTGTGTACGTTGGGATGCGTGTTTATTCAGGGTATCGTGGGACTGTGTTGTCTTGTGTGTATCAGCTTCTTTATGTCGTTGATGTTTCCTACTATCTATGGCATTGCGCTGGAAAACGTGGATGCAAAAGACTCCACGCTTGGTGCGGCTTTCCTTGTCATGGCCATTGTGGGCGGAGCACTGATGCCACCGCTGCAGGGACTTATCATCGACGCTGGCGGTGCAGAGCATATCATCGCCGGCTATCCCAGTGTCAATATCAGTTACCTGCTGCCGTTCCTGTGCTTTGTCATCATCATTGCCTATGGCATAAGGACGTACAGGTGGCGCTATCTCCCTGCCTGTTCGGTGTAATCGTCTGGATTTATGGTGCGTTTGCCTGACTGGTTGATGGCCCAGCGCAGCGCCCACTCACCCGAGTCATTAAGATTAGTCAGATACTGCGAGCCACACACATGGCGGTGCTCCATGCGGCTTGCAGGTTGAAACCGCCCGTGATGGCATCGATATCGAGAGCTTCGCCGGCAAAGAAAAGACCGGCATGGCTGCGATGCTCAAGGGTCTTGGGATTGACCTCCTTCAGTGATACTCCTCCGCAGGTGACGAACTCATCCTTGTATTTGCAGCGGCCGGTGACCTCTACCTGCTGGGCGGTGAGCGTATTCACAAGACGGTTGATGTGTGTTTGGTTGAGGGCACCCCACCTCTGGGTGTGGGGAATACTGCATACCTCAAGCAACTTCAGCCAAAGTCTGTTGGTGAGATAAGAAGGATAGGTGTTGTTGACCTGTCGATGCGAATCATTTTCGATGAAATGGCTGATTTCTTCCGTTACTTCGGCAACGTTGCGCCCATCGCACCAGTTAATTATCAATGTCCCTCTGTAATCAGTCTCAGCCAGCAATCGTGCAGCATACGATGACAGTTTCAATACTGCAGGTCCACTTACCCCCCAGTGTGTGATTAGAATTTCGCCATGTGACCGCAATCGTGTGCCGGCAAAGGAAAGAGTCACGTTTTCTACCACAGTACCCATAAGCTCATTGTGCATGGCATTGGCGGTATTGAAGGTAAACAGTGATGGCAGCGTAGGCACGATCTCAATGCTAAGTGGTTGCAAGAATGGTGCCTTGCCTCCACCCGTTGTTATTATTACAATATCCGATGAAATGGGCTTTTCTTCATCATTAAACCATAATTTATAGCCCATTTCATCGCAAAAATCTATATTCTTAAGTTCGTGCTTCAGATGGAGTGCAACGCCCTCGCTGCGCATCAAGCGCAACAGCGTGTTGACTATCTCCATGGCATCCTGCGACTGCGGGAACACGCAGTTGTCACGTTGCGTCACGAGCCTTACCCCCTCATGCTCAAACCACTTCATGGTATCAGTATGCGAGAACTGCGACAGCATCCTGCGCATGAGTTTGTCGCCGCGCGGATAAAGCAGATGCAGGTCGTGGTATGCGCCCCGTTCATCGGTGAAACCGCTGAAACTGTTAGTCAGATTACACCGTCCTCCACCCGTTATAGCCACCTTAGCCAAAGGCTTCGTGGCGCGTTCATATACATGCACGTCAAGTTCCGGTCTGCGCCGATTCAGTTCTATGGCGCAGAAACAACCGGCTGCGCCGGCACCGATTATGGAAACAATATTCTTTCTTTTCACCTATATTTGTTTTTCTCGCAGACTTCACCGATTTTGCGGAATTGCTTCAATGAACTAAAACGAGTGGAGTAATCGTCAGTTTGTATTGCCTGCAAAGCATTGTCATCTGCTAAATCAGTGCTTACATCATCTGCTGCACGAAATGCCAGATGGCAATGCCAGCCGTCACCGACACGTTGAGAGAGTGCTTCGTACCAAACTGTGGTATCTCAAGGCATCCGTCACACTGGTCAACGACATCCTGATGCACGCCCTTCACCTCATTGCCCAGCACTATGGCGTAGCCCTTCCCGGGCATAGGAAGAAAGTCCTGCAACATCGTAGAACCGTGACACTGCTCAATGGCCATAACGATGAAACCGTCGTTTTTCAGTTTCTCTACAGCCTCCTCGGCACTCTTGAAATACTGCCAGCTGACGCTCTCCTCAGCACCGAGGGCCGTCTTGTGTATCTCCTGCGAAGCCTTCAGCGAGGCCTCCTTTATTACGGTTCCATCGGCAGTCTTCACGTTGTCAGGCACTGCTGTGATACCGCAAAGGCATATAGCCTGCAGACGGAAAGCATCCGCCGTGCGAAAAACGCTGCCCACGTTGTGCAGCGAGCGCACGTCGTCGAGCACCACCACAAGGGGCAGTTTTTCGGCTTTGTGAAACTCCTCCACCGTCAGGCGGTTCATTTCGTGTATAGTGGTTTTCTGCATATTCTTTATTATAGGCATTTTAGCGTATATCCTGCAATCGCATTGCTTTTATCTTGTAAACGCATTGGGATTACCATGTAAAGGCATTGCTTTTACCATATAATCGCATAGCGGTTAGCGACCCATCATCACGAGCAGCACATTGATGTCAGACGGACTGACACCAGGGATGCGCGAAGCCTGTGCCAGCGTCTCGGGGTCAATGGCTGTTAGCTTCTGCCGGGCTTCTGTTGAGATGCTCTGAATGTCGTTATAGTTGAAGTGCCCGCGTATGCGAATGTCCTCCAGACGGTGCATCTTTTCAGCCTCTTTTTTCTCACGCTCGATGTATCCGTCATATTTTATCAGCGTCTCGGTGGCATCGGCAATCTCCACGTCTCTGTCAGAATGGTAACCGCCTGTCATTTTTGCCAGTGGATGATAACGTCTTACCAGCCATTCCATTGTGATGCCCGGGCGAGAGAGCAGGTCGTAGAGACGTGTGCTGCCGGAGAGAGGTGCGCTGCCAATTTTCTCCAATTCATCGTTGATTTCGGCAGGTTTCACCTTCTTTGTGCGACAGAACTCAATCATTTCGTCGATTCTCTCCTTCTTCTCTTTCCATACGTTAAGGCGCTCGGTGGTAGCCAGACCTAAGAGGTGTGACTTCTCCGTCAGTCGGGCATCGGCATTATCCTGACGCAGCAGTATGCGGTATTCTGCGCGAGAGGTAAACATACGGTATGGTTCGTCAACACCTTTTGTCACTAGGTCGTCTATAAGCACACCGATATAAGCCTCGTCTCGTGCGAGTGTGAAAGGCTTGAAACTGCTTGCCTCATTGCTTTTGTTGCCGCTTGCACCGAGGTGACCTGTATAGAGAGCGGCATTGATGCCAGCAATAAGTCCCTGTCCGGCTGCCTCTTCGTAGCCCGTGGTGCCGTTGACCTGTCCGGCAAAGAAGAGTCCGTTGCATTTCTTCGATTCCAACGAGTGGTAGAGTTGTGTAGGGTCGAAGAAATCATACTCTATGGCATAGCCCGGACGGTATATCTTCACGTCGCGCAATGCCGGTATTTTCTTCAGTGCTTCCAGCTGCACTTCCATCGGCAGCGATGACGAGAAGCCGTTGAGATACATCTCATTGGTGTTGGTTCCTTCGGGTTCAAGGAACAGCGGGTGAGTGTCGCGGTCGGGGAAGGTTACGAGTTTTGTCTCTATCGAAGGGCAGTAGCGCGGACCGATGGACTGTATCTGTCCGTTGTAGAGCGGAGAGTCCGCAAGACCTGAGCGCAGGATTTCATGACACTCTGGGGTGGTATTGAAAGTCCAGCAGGGCAGTTGCTTTTGGCATGCTACTGCAGGCATCCTTCCTTCAAACGGATTAGAAATGGACGGTATAAATCCACCACGGTCAAGCTTCTCGTACATATATGTGAAGATAGAGCCTAACTTCTCGCCAGGCTGTATAGTAGCATCTTCAAAGTGTACAGAGCGTTTGTCTATGCGTACCGGTGTGCCCGTCTTCATGCGCTGCGACGTTATGCCGAGGGCGTTGATGCTCTCAGTGAGATGCAGTGCGGCAGGCTCTGCGCAGCGTCCGCCTGGCACCATCTTACGACCTATGTGCATCAGTCCGTTGAGGAACGTGCCGGCTGTTATCACCACGGCAGGAGCATACAGTTCGCAGCCCCAGATGGTGCGGACGCCGGTAACTCCTGCCCCTCCCCGTGGGGTAGTTATCAGTTCCTCCACCTGGTCTTGCCAGATGTCGAGGTTAGGGGTTTTGTCGAGCATTGTGCGCCACTCCCAGATATACTTGCCGCGGTCGCACTGTGCGCGTGGGCTCCACATGGCAGGGCCTTTCGACTTGTTGAGCATACGGAATTGTATGGCAGTGCTGTCAGTCACGATGCCCATGCCGCCGCCCAGTGCATCCACCTCGCGTACAATCTGTCCTTTGGCAATGCCACCCACGGCAGGGTTGCACGACATCTGCGCAATCTTGTTCATATCCATCGTGACGAGACACGTGCGTGCACCCATCATGGCCGCAGCGTGAGCCGCCTCGCAGCCGGCATGTCCGCCGCCAACCACTATCACGTCGTAGTATAGCTTCATATAAGTGTGTGTGTTTAGGTGGGTTCTATTAATTACCACCGTAATGTTAAACTTTAAATGTGGGTTTACGTTTTGTCATCTTTTCGTTTTCTTTCGGTGCATACTGTCAGCATCTTCAGTCATATAGCCCGCTATACTCCTTCATCTGCTAACACTCTGCACTCGAAACAAATTCGAAAATCTGACAAAGCTAATTAATAGAACCCACCTTTATTCTATTTTAAAAGCATTGGCAAAGTTACTAAGTTTTCCGCAGACAGCCAAATAAATCGGGAAAATTTGTCGGTGTCAACAAATTTGTGTAACTTTGCGCTTGCAGCGCGAAGTTACTGTCACTCGGAAGAAAAAACAAACGCATTTGTTTTGTTCTTCTCTCTTTTTTTCGTAACTTTGCAACTCGAATTATTGTTCAGGACGACAAACTTAATTTTTAAATGGAAAATATAGAGGTTATGGCGGCGCTCGTGGTCATCGTCGTCGTGGGATTTATTGCAGGCAAGGTGGGATATATGGACGAGACGTTAGACAAACGTCTGTCGGCTCTTATCGTCAATATCACCTGTCCGTTACTCATACTGTCATCGACCATGGGCGACACGCTGCCCGACCGCAGCATGATATTGCCCTTGCTGGGCATCAGTTTCCTGACATACGCACTGCTGACGCTGGTGGCATATACCGTACCGCGACTGCTGACCCGCAAGAAGGCAGACGAGGGAGTGACAGGCTTCGCACTGATGTTTGGCAATGTGGGATTTATAGGCTATCCCATCGTAGCGAGCATCTTCGGACAGGATGCGGTGTTCTATGCCGCCATACTCAACGTTGCAAACACATTTTTCGTGTTCACCATCGGCACCATGCTTGTTACGGAAGGCAAGGGCAGGATGCGCTTCAAGAGGAAAGTGCTCTACAGCACCCCGATGATAGCCGCCTACCTGTCAATGCTCATCGTTGCGCTCGGCATCGATGGCATACCTCGTTCCGTCAGCCGTCCGCTGGAGATGATAGGCGGTATCACCGTGCCGGGTGCACTGCTGATAATAGGTTCCACCATGTCGCAACTCTCAAAGCGCAACATGCTCGGCAACTTCACCGTCTATGCCACATCCGTCTGTCGCCTGCTCCTCATACCGCTGGGCATACACCTGCTCTTCAGCATGACATCATTCAGTCCGTTCGTGGTAAACCTCAACACCATAATAATAGGTATGCCCGTTGCCACCTACGGCACAATCCTTTGCCTAATCAACGGCCGTGACACCACGCTGATGACCGAAATCACCTTCACCACCACCCTGCTCTCCATGCTCACCATACCGCTGATGGCACATCTGATTGTGGGGGCGTGAAGTGTTTGAATATTTTTCTTTTAACATGTAATGTCCATGAATGCCCATGTATTATTCAGGCTAAATCCAATAGCTTAGCTACATTCGCTGAATGGTTAGGAATTGACTGCGCAAATCCTCTGGTCGAAATCCTTTATAATGATAAATCTTTTCATGTTACTTTTGTTTTTTGAAAGTTAGGTTAAGGTGGAATACTGCTATTCCCACCGTTGGAGTTAGTAAAGTAAGTCCGGACTTTCCGATTGCAAAAGTAACAATAAAGCCCGAAAACCGCAAGAAAATCGTTACATCATATTACACACGCCTGCATTTTAATACTGTGTAAATGCAAAAAAGGATTGCAAAGAATGGTATGTTCCTTTCTTTTGCAATCCTTTTTGCAGTTGATGTTATTGCATAGCCTCAACCCTTATATGCTGCGGCTTCGGCCTCGGCGATGATGTCTTCACGCGACTTATCTCCTTTTACATCGTCGAGATTCATATCGTCGATGGTCTGAGATATGGCGGCTACTTCTGGGCTGTGCTGGTCATTGGTTTCCTCTGTGTATGACTCCGTGCTGATGATGATGTCATCAACCGTAGGCTGCTCCACATCAGGGGCAACGCTGACTGGCTGCTCTTCCATCTTCGTGCGCTCGGTCTTGGCGGCAAAGACAGCATCGAGGAATGTGGCATCGTTGCGCAGTCGTCTCAGCGTTTCCTCACTGGCACGCTGTTGGCTCTCCTTCTTCGAGAACCCTTCGGAGCGACAGCCTTCAACACCTTCGAGCACTACAGTGTAAACGAATATGGGCGAACCGTTTTTGTCTTGCGACTGATCTTCAAGACGGAAGTCTATGTTTACACGGTTCTTCTGCGTCCACTCCAATATCTTCGACTTGAAGTTTACCTCCTTATAAGCCACCTTGTCTGTGTTGAGATATTTTCCCATCACACGGTCAGTCCAGAATTTCTGGCAGGCTTCATATCCTCGGTCAAGGTAGATGGCTCCCACGAGGGCTTCGAAGGCGTTGCCTCCCATATAGCTGTTGTGGGAAGCAGAGCGTCCGCTGGCCATGATGAGTTTTGAAATTCCCATCTCCTTTGCCAGGCGGCCGAGGGTCTCGCGCTGTACCATCTTTGAGCGGGCATTGGTCAGGAAACCTTCGGGCTTTCCCGGAAATCTCTGATAGACCACATCGCCCACTACGGCATCAAGAATGGCATCACCAAGAAACTCCAACCGCTCATTGTTGAGTTGCTTGCCCAGACGGCCTTTGCGCTCATAGCGGTTGAAACGGCCGTTCTTCCTACCATACTTGGCATCCTTGTCTTTTTTGTTCTTCTTACCCTCAAGCACCTTCAGTTCCTCGGCAGTGGCGCGGTGTCCAAGGCTTTTGTGCATCAATGCCACCTTATAATATGTAATCTTGCGTGGGTAGAAGCCCAGAATGTTATATAACGCAAAATAAAGCTCCTTCTCCTTGCGGAAAGGGAGCTTTATTCTGTCAATAAGATTATTCAGCATATTTCTTGAATATAACACACGCATTGTGTCCGCCGAAACCGAACGTGTTGCTCAGTGCGGCGCGCACCTCGCGCTTCTGTGCCTTGTTGAATGTGAAGTTCATGTTGTAGTCAATCTCTGGATCGTTGTCGCCTTCCTCGTGGTTGATTGTTGGCGGTACAATATCCTCCTGCACTGACTTGACACATACCATGGCCTCCAATGCACCGGCAGCGCCGAGCAGATGACCAGTCATTGATTTCGTAGATGAGATATTGAGCTTGTAAGCCCAGTCGCCGAAGAGAGCCTTGATGGCCTTCGCCTCAGAAATATCGCCTACAGGTGTTGACGTACCGTGTACGTTGATGTAGTCGATGTCTTCCGGCTTCATCTCTGCATCCTTCAATGCTTCCTTCATTACGAGGATGGCTCCCAGACCTTCTGGGTGTGATGCGGTGATGTGGTAAGCGTCTGCGCTCATGCCGGCACCTACCATCTCGCAGTATATCTTTGCTCCGCGAGCCTTTGCGTGCTCCAGTTCCTCAAGTATGAGACATGCGCTGCCCTCGCCCATAACGAAGCCGTCGCGGCTTGCAGAGAAAGGACGTGAAGCCTTCTGTGGCTCGTCGTTGCGTGATGACAGTGCGTGCATTGAGCAGAAACCACCCAGACCCGGGTCAGTAATGACAGCCTCAGAGCCACCAGCTACGATGACTTCTGCCTTGCCCAGACGAAGCAGGTTGAAGGCATCAGCCAGTGCGTTGGTAGATGATGCGCAAGCCGAGGTCGTAGCGTAGTTAGGTCCGTGGAAACCATAGCGTATAGAGATATGACCAGGAGCAATGTCGCCAATCATCTTAGGGATGAAGAAAGGACCGAACTTAGGAGTGTCCTTGTGCTCTGAATAATATTCTAGCTCTTCCTGCATAGTCTTCAGACCGCCGATGCCTACGCCATATATTACGCCTACGCGGTCTTTGTTTATCTTCTCCAGATCCATGCCTGAGTCCTTGATAGCCATATCGGCACCAGCCACGGCCATCTGGCAGAACTTATCCATCTTGCGAGCATCCTTGCGGTCAATCCACTGCTCAGGGTTGAAGTCTTTAACCTCGCAAGCTATCTGTGTCTTGTAGCGTGAGGCATCCATCTGCTTTATGATGTCACATCCGCTTACACCAGCCAGCAGGTTCTTCCATGTCTCTTCTGCTGAGTTGCCCAACGGACTTATACATCCGATGCCTGTCACTACTACTCTTTTCAATTCCATATTATTGTATTGTTAGGGGATAATTATGAGATAAGAAGTTAAGATGCTTATTCTTGACAGTCTGACAGCTGAACACTTAACCTCTGTTGACTTAACTGAAAAGGGTGAGGGCAGGTCAAACCCTAAGGTTTCTACCAGCCATCACCCCATAGTGTGTATCATGCGTATGAGAGACGCATGAGCAAGCCTGTTGTATAAGTACTGATTACTTGCTTGCGTTCTCAATGTAAGCAATAGCGTCGCCTACGGTCTGGATCTTCTCTGCGTCAGAGTCAGGGATAGTTACGTTGAACTCCTTCTCAAGCTCCATGATGAGCTCTACAGTGTCAAGTGAGTCTGCACCAAGGTCGTTGGTGAAGCTTGATTCTGCCTTTACTTCTGCTGCGTCAACACCCAGCTTGTCAGCGATAATCTCTACTACTTTTCCGTTAATTTCAGACATGATTCTTTAATGTTTAATTTGTTGTTAATTGTCTTTTCTTTACACTCTTATTTGTTGTGAGCTACAACCCCACTAACAAAAAATCGACTGCAAAATTACTCCTTTTCTTTGTAACTACCAAATATTTTGGCAAAAAAAGCACTCTTCCCTGCACATTTCTATATATTCTGTGCACTTTTTGCAACTCCAGTTAGCAAAACAGTCAACATTGTCAGTTACTTGTATGAACTATTCGCGTGAGCATATTTCAATAAATGTACACGTCACTTTAATTGCTCCAGTGCGCATTTTACTGCGTCATTGGCTTCGTTGACTACTCGGAAGTATTCCGTCATTGACCAGAGGTCGCGGGCTATCAGTGCCTTGAGCTGACGGTTTAGTTCTATTGTTGTCAGTTGCTTCTCGGCATCGTCTTTCGGCTTTATACCTTGTTTCTCACCTTCGGAGAATATTTCATCCATGAGCGACTGCGGTACTTCGTAGCCTGCCTCGTAGGCTTTGAAACCCTTGCCCTCGATGGGGTTGCCATGTTTGTCGGTAGGGTCAGCCTCGGTACCGTAGAGTTTCAGCAACTGCTTTCGATACTTCTCGGCAAAGCGCAGGTTGGCATTGATGATTACGCTCCTTGCTGAGAGTTCGCGGTGATAGCGTGTGTAGCGCATAGTGTCGAGCGGTACGAAGAAGTCGGGCATTATGCCGCCACCGCCATATACGGTGCGGTGCTTCTTCAGGGTTTCATACTTCAGTGAATCAGAGAAATGAATGCTGTCAGCATTAGTGAACTCACCGTGAATGTAGCGCTTCTCCAAGTCATTGTAGTACCCCTTCATGTCGCCCTTGACATAAGGTTTCTGTATGCAGCGCCCCGACGGTGTGTAGTAGTGAGCTACGGTCAGTCGTATCATTGAGCCATCGGGCAGGTCAACAGGACGCTGCACGAGACCTTTGCCGTAGGTGCGGCGGCCTATTACGATACCGCGGTCCTGGTCTTGTATTGCTCCCGACACAATCTCTGCTGCTGAAGCTGAGTATTCATTTACCAGCACCACGACGCGGCCATTGCGGAAAGAGCCGTTGCCCTGAGCTCGAAATTCCTGTCGCGGTACTGTTCTGCCCTCGGTGTAAACCAGTAGGTCGCCACGCTCAAGAAACTCATTGAGCACGTCGGCTGCCGCCTGCAGGAAACCTCCGCCGTTATCCTGCAGGTCGAGTATTAGGTCGTGCATACCCTGCTGACGCAGTTTTGTAAAGCAATCTGTAAGTTCCTTCAGCGTGGTCATGCCGAAGGACGACAGACGTATATAACCTATGCCTGGGCGTATGAGGTATGAGGCATCAACGGTGTTGAGTGGTATCTTGTCGCGTGTGATGGTGAAATATACAAGGTCGCTGATACCGCTGCGCTTTACTCCTACACGCACTTTAGAGCCTTTCGGTCCGCGCAGGCGTCGCATTATCTCCTCCTTTGACATCTCTACGCCGGCAATGGCTGTATCGTTGACGGTCACGATGCGGTCGCCGGCGAGTATGCCCACCTTCTCCGACGGTCCGTCGTTGATGGTCTGCACCACGAGCAGTGTATCGTCGAGCATATTGAACTGTACTCCGATGCCCTCGAAATTACCAACGAGAGGCTCGTTGAACTGTTGTACCTCCTTTGGCGTGGAGTAGCTGGAGTGGGGGTCGAGCTTTTCGAGCATGCCACGTATGGCATCTTCCACGAGTTTGTTCTCATCGACGCTGTCCACGTAGAGGCTGTTGATGGCCATTTCGGCTATCGAGAGCTTGCGTATTGGTGATGTCTCTCCCAGGTTGATACGAAACTGTGCCGTGGCCAAGGTACAGAAGGCCATGGCAGCCATGGCGCATATTATTCTGTTGTGTAAGTTGTTAAACATTTTGTTGTGTTATTATTCCTGACTGTTCATCTTATGATAATAATTTGCAAAGATAGTTATCTTTTTTGAGATATGCAAGAAAATGAGTGTCTGATTGCAGTTGGCTGATGATTTTTTTAGTCGCCTCTGCCAACCAGAAAAAACGATACCCATGGATATTTGGGTTAAACAAAAAAAGTGAGACTTCTTTCCTTGAAGCCTCACTAATGAATAATTGTAATATTATTCAAGCTAACACCTGTGATATCTAATCATAAAATCCTTGATGGCTGACAGAGTTATTCTGTCAGGCAGACCATTGGGGCTGTACCCCATTTTGCAGACCATTTGCGATACTTGTCATATAATTCAGCCGGACGGTCATTGTACCATGCATAGCCATTACGGCGATCCTTGCTGAGTTCCTCGATTGACTTGCGCGGTATGCCGTCGCGGTCGCAGACGAATGGCTCACCCTTCTCAAGGTCGTAGTAGCGTGCCCAGAGCGGACCGGCGGTGTCGTCCTTTACGAGTTCTGTGTTACCCTTCGGACCGCCCTTGAAACCGCGGCGCACTATGCGCAAGCCCGTGAGTTTGTGCTTCTCAAACCAAGTCATTGCGGCATGTACGGCACGCTTCACTCGATCATCAGGATTAGGCAGATCCATGAGCATGCCAACGAGCGTGGCACTCTCCTGCGTACAGTAAGAAGGCAGTTCGTAGGCGCGAGCCTTAGTAGGCTTCAGCGTCTTGTAATCGTGCTGCTGACACCATACGGTAAGCGTGCCGTCAGCGTCAGTTATCTGAGTGGCGAGTATGCACTCTATGCCTTTGTCGAAAGCCGCCTGTGCTTTCTTGCGCAGCTTCTCCGTTGCTATGTTGCCCTGATAAGGCACTCTCTGCTCAGCAACATCGCGCAGCAGCAGCATGGTCTGCGCCATGGCATCGTCGTTATATGTTATGTGGACCTGATAATCGCGCATCCCAGGCCAGAACTGTGGCCAGCCACCATTCTGGTACTGTCCGGAGAGCAGATATTCAATGCCGCGCTGGAAAGCCTCGCTATACTTGTTTTCGTTGGTCTGCTGCCACAGGCGCGCAAGGAAAGTGAGTTGCATCGTCGTGGCACCATTGTCAGTGGTGGAGTCGTAGCGCAATTTCTTCTTCTCCTCTATCTGCTTGCGCTCCGAAGCATTGAGCGGGCGTACCATATCTATATTCTTCGGCCATCCGCCCGTGCAGCGCTGGTAGAGCAGCAGTTGGTCGCCGATGCGGCGAGCCTCGTCAGTACGGAAGAATTTCTCTGACTTCTCCCGAAGCACGTGCTTGTAGCCTTTTGGTCCCTGCGCAAAAGCGGTAGTGCAGAGCATAGCCGTGGCCAGAAGCCACAGGCGTGAAGTTTTAAAACTGTGTATCATTGTCATTGAGATTTGTTTTTTTGTAATATATGACGCAATCGAACTCATTATGGTTTAACGCCCCTGCAAAATAAATCTAATTATGCACACCTACTTATAATTTACCTATAAACTTATGTGACGCGAAAAAAGCATTTTGTAATTTCCCAGTTTAGTTTTAATACTTAATTGCAGTTGTTTTGATGAAAATCAAGGTAATTTTCCTCTGTTTAACAAATTTTAATAGATGAATAGTATATAATTTCAGAAAAATTATTTAATTTTGCGCCAAATTCGACTTTTTGCTAACTGCACTTTGCAAAATGAACTATTGAGCATAGTGAACAATACAATAGGTGAAGAAACAATCCCGCTTTGGGAAATTGGTAAAAATAAACAAATCAATATTAACTAACTAATTAATTTTTATGTTTGGTAAACAGAGAACTATCCGCTTAGCGCTCGCAGCGGGTCTGGTCATGACGACCTGTGCCTCATGGGCAGAGCCTATCAGCGGCACGGTGAAGGACGCCAACGGTGATCCTGTCATCGGAGCCACGGTAATGGAGCAGGGTACTCAGAATGGTACCGTGACCGACATTGATGGTAACTTCACCCTTGACCTTAAGAAGGGTGGAAACATCAACATCTCCTATGTGGGAATGAAATCTCAGTCGCTCGCCACGGCAGGCAAGTCAAGCCTCTCGGTAACCCTTGAGGATGATGCCACGACGCTCAACGACGTCGTAGTAGTAGGTTACGGCACGATGAAGAAAAAAGACCTCACCGGTTCCGTAGCATCAGTAAAGATGGAAGACCTCGGCAAGGTAGCAGCAGCCAATGCTCTACAGGCCATGCAGGCAAAGGTGCCAGGCGTAGACCTTCAGATGAGCGATGGTCAAGCTGGTGGCAATTTGAATATTAATATTCGTGGTAATCGCTCTATTCTTGCTTCAAATGACCCTCTGATACTTGTTGATGGTGTAGAATATGGTTCTACGCTCGACATTCCTGCATCTGAGATTGAGTCAATGGACATCTTGAAGGATGCTGCATCTACTGCTATATATGGTACTAAGGGTGCCAATGGTGTCGTCATCATCACGACAAAGCGTGGTAAGGCAGGTAAGACGCAGGTGGGGTTGAACTCATATTGGTCATTCAACTCTCCTACAAATGTGGTTAAGCCTATGTATGGCGATGCAGAGGTGCAGCGTCTGATAGATGCTAAGAACTATAAGACTGCAAAGGAAAACAATTGGGATTTTTCGACTGGCAATGCTACAATAGGAGACGTCATTGGTTCAACGCTTACCGTTCCTGAAACAGACATAGCCTTGATGGATATTATCAACAATGGTTCATACACCGACTGGCTTGATAATATTATGAAGAATTCTGTTTCGCAGAATTATGAGGTTAACGTAAGTGGTGGCAATCAGAAGACCAATTTTAATGTAGCCTTCTCGCTTATGGATGATCGTGGTTTGATGAAAAATGACCAGTTCAAGCGTTACACCGGTCGTGCTAACGTTGACCATGAAATAAATAATATTTTTAAGGTTGGTACATCGTTATCCTTCTCTTATAAGGACAATGACAAACGTAATGGCGGTGTGTATAATCAGGCATTGAAGTTCACTACTATTACTCATGCCTATAAAGATGATGGTACTATAATACCACAACCGAGTGCATTCTATAATTCACACTGTAACCCATTGCTTGATGAGGTTGAAGGTGCATATCAGAATAATATTGAGACCACTCGTTTCTTTGGCAGTGCATACCTACAGATTACTCCTTTCAAAGGCTTTGTATGGAAGACGAATTTTACGGTAGATCGCTCTGACTCGCGTAACGGTTTGTATCAAGATATGGACAGTCAGCCACGTTATCAGGGTGACCATACTTCATACATAAGTCTGGCTAAGTCAGCTTCTACGAAGTATATAATGCAGAATACAGCTAACTATAATTTAGAATTTGGTGCTAATGACTTTACTTTCCTCTTGGGTAATGAAGTGACACATTCTGTTAAGGAGACATCAACGGTGTCAGGTGCTTGTGGAGCGCAGCATTATTATCAGAGTTCTTTCTACGATTTGTCAAAGATTGCAACTCCTGATGCTAAGTCTTCATATGTAAAGACATCTATGGTGTCATTCTTCGGACGTGTAAACTATTCTTTGATGGATTGCTATCTCTTCCAGGCTTCTTTGCGTACAGACGGATCTTCTGTACTTGCAAAAGGAAAGAAGTGGGGTGCATTCCCATCAGTAAGTGCAGGCTGGCGTATGTCAGAGGAAGCTTTTATGGCTGGGACAAGATCATGGCTTGACAACTTGAAGCTCCGTCTTTCTTGGGGTCTCTCTGGTAATGCTGCTATTGATGCTTACCAGACACTCGCAACAGTATCGACCATTACAGCTGGTTCAACATTCACCGCACCAATGTCGCTTGCAAATACCGATTTGACATGGGAGAAGACATCGGCCTTTGACATTGGTCTTGACTACAGTTTCCTCGGTGGTCGTATCAATGGTAGTTTGGACTACTATCTTACTAAAACCTATGATTTGCTCTATTACGAAACAGCACCTCCAACATCTATTTATGTATCTTCTCTTTCTAACATAGGTAAGACAAAAGGTAGAGGATTTGAAATGACAATCAATGCCATTCCTGTGAAGACGAAGGATTTCCAGTGGGATGTTAACGCTTCTGCAACATTCTCTCACGACGAGGTGGATGAACTTTCTTCTGGTTCAAACGAGAATATTAAAGGTATAGAAATACTGCGTAAGGGAGAGCCTGTAAGTGCTTATTATGCTTATGAGGTTGATGGTTGCTGGAACTTAGGTGAGTATGATGCCTATGTAAATGAAATGGCAGCAAAAGGAATAGAAGTGATAAAGCCATATGATGACTTTGGAAATCCAGGTACACCAAAGGTAATAGATCAGAATGGTGACGGTAAGATTGATGACAATAACGACCGAATTGTATATAACCGCTCTCCGAAGGCTATTCTTGGTATGACCAATACCTTCTCATACAAGGGATTCTCTTTGAGTTTCCAGATGATGGCTCGCCTTGGAGGCTACATGAAATATGATGGATATGGTCTCTATACCTTCGATGGTTCTAACTGGGGTGACCTAAGTTACTGGACACCTTCAAACACTGGTGCAGTGATACCTTCACCAGGCTGTGAAGGCACCACACCAGGTAAGTATAAAGAGGCTATACAAATGGTAAAGGCTGACTATTTCAAGATTAAGGATATAACTTTGGCATATCAGTTTGACAAGAATATACTAAAGAATACCTTCATTAATTCAGCACGTGTTTACTGCTCACTGAAGAATTTCATAACCTCAAGTAAGATTGACAGCTATGACTCAGAGCGTGGTGGAGCCGTTTCTTTCCCACTAGCTAAGCAGGTTGTACTCGGTCTTAACGTAACATTCTAATAAACAAAAAAATGAAACAATACATAAATATTTTCCTCGTGGCTGCAACCCTTGGGTTAGGAGCTACATCCTGCTCTGATTATCTGGAAGAGGATAACAAGGCAGGTGCTACCGCCGATTCTGAATATAATACATCTATAGGTATGGATGGACTAGTAAGTTCAGCCTATTCTTTCTGTCGTGGCTGGTGGGGTAAGGAACCTTCGTTGGGTCTTGCAGAGTGTGGTACCGACCTGTTTTATTATGGTTATGACAATAAGCAGAAATCACTGCTGAGCTATGACCTGACATCTTCCAGCTATGGTTTTGCTTCTACATCGGGTACGGATGCTGTTAACAACAACCCATGCCTTGACCAGTATTGGGAAATGCTCTTCGCAGGTGTTGATGTATGTAACAATGTTCTTAAATATGCTCCAAAATGTTCAAACATAGATGCTAATACAGAGAATGTATATGAAGGTGATGCATATTTCCTCCGTGCGTTGTATTATTCACAGATTGTAGCTACATGGGGACCAGTGCCTTATAATGATGTTGCTTTTACATCTACAAACACAAGTCCAGTGCGTTTGCCAGAATCTGTTGTATATGGAAAGATACTTGATGACCTCAAGACTTCTATGACAAAGTATCAGGCAGCAGGACTCATGCAACCTTCACAGGTAAAACAAAATGTAGGACGTGCGTGCTATTATGCAGCAGAGGCTTTGTATGCGCGAGTAGCTCTCTATGCTGCATCTTGGCTTGGCAGAGATGCAGTGCAAGGACATTCTGACCTTTATGCTGAGGCTCGCGATGCAGCGAAGGATGTGATTGCAAACTCGGGAGCATCTTTTTACACCCGTTATTCTGACACATGGAATATGAATAATGAGGATGCAAACAAAAACAAGGAGAACCTTTTTGCTACACACTATTCAAATGACGTTACGTCAGGTTTTGATAACTGTGTACCATATCGCTTCTGTATAGACGAAGTTAATGGATATGATGAGACAGAAACTGGCGTTAAACGTGGAACATACAACTCTCTTCTCACCCGCAGAGGATATGGTAAACAGGGTGGCAGTGCATCATTGTTGATGTTCGTGTCGCTGTGGAACAATGGTGCCAATGACCTTGGTGGTAGTTCTCAGAAGAATACGTCAGTGTTCTGGCGCGTTGCAGCTGGCAAGACGACAATTCAGAGTGCATCTACAGGCGAAAATGTAGATGTGGCAAAATATTACTCTCCATACGGACGTGGCTTCACACGTTATTTGCCTTCACTCTATCTGTGGCGTACACTTGATGCTTGTAAAGCTACTGACCAGCGTTACAATGCTACTTTGCTTACATACTATAACATTCCGAAGGAACTCGCTGACAATGTTAAGGGTAATTATCCAGAAATGGCCAACCAGACTTTCAAGGATTATGAAGAAGCTTATGATGAGGATGGCAACTACTTTAACGGTGGTGGACATGCCATACTCTATTCTGCACTTGATGGTGACAGTGAAGAGGGTCAGGCTTTGCAGGCTGAGGCAAAGAACAAATATCGTCTACAGTTTGCCACTGGTGGTGACATTCCTGTTTACACATCTAATGACCTTGCTACGGCTCTGCCTACCTCTACGCCGAAAGCAATCTCTGATGTATATGGTGACAACCGTTACAATGCGGCACAGTCAAATGGCACAGGAAAAATCAGTGGTATGTGTTCATTCCCAGGCATAAAGAAATTCCTTGATGACCAGTATGATTCCAGTAACCCAACAGGAGAAATCTCAGGTCGTGATATTATGGTTTTGCGTCTTGCAGAGATGTATCTTATAGAGGCAGAGGCGGAACTTTATACAGATGGTGCTTCTACTGCACAGGCTACTCTTGATGTTCTCCGTTCAGCTCGTGCTATCGAGGGACAAGATAATAGTTTTGGTGCTGTATATCCTAGTATGACATTTAACATAGATGCCATACTTCAGGAACGTGCTATAGAACTTTGCGGTGAATATCAGCGTTGGTTCGACCTGAAGCGTACTCATAAGCTTCTTGAGTATGTACAGTCACGAAATGCACAAGCCTCGCACATTGCCCTCAAACACTATTATCGTCCGATTCCACAGACACAGTTTGAGTCGGTTCAGAACCGTACAGACAAGGCTGTGATGCAGGATGCTAACGGCGTACTGCAGTACACCGAGACTGATGCTGGTTTCTGGCAGAACCCTGGATATTGATATAGAAGTAGGTGTACCTACTTAAGCAATGACAATCAATAATTGATTGTGAAGTAGTTAATATATCGGCTCCGCTGTCACGCTATTGTGACGGCGGAGCTTTCTTGCCCAAAAGCATTGCGATTATACAGTAAAAGCATTGCGATTACACCGTAATATGTATGCTTTTACAGTGTAATCGCAATGCTTTTATAAGTGTCAATTCTGTGGGATAGGATAAGCGGCTCAGAATGACTTGCTTACGCCCATTTCGCGCAGCAGCCGCTCGGCATGAGCCCAGTGGCGCATCATGAATAGCACGTAGCGTATGTCAACGGAGATAGTACGCGCCAGGGTGGCGTCGAAGTAGATGTCAGAGGAAAGCGAGTCCCATGTGCCGTCAAAGGCCAGTCCGATGACTTGGCCGTGGCCATTGATTACCGGCGAACCGCTGTTTCCGCCCGTTATGTCGTTGTTTGAAAGGAAGCAGAGGGCAGGAGGACAGACTTCGTTGTCGCTTTCGCTTTCGTCCCTGTTCTCACTCCGGAACTCCCTGTGCCAGTCAGCTGCATACTGGTGTAACAAATCCTTGAATACGGGTTCGGCGAAATACTCCTCATAGGGGTTTGGACTGAGCACGGTGTCACGCTCCCAGAGCATAATCTTGTCAATCATCGACTGCGGCGTAGTCATATATCCGGAGTTGCTACTGCCGATGGTGTAGCCGCCTATCTGTCCGTAAGAGAGTCGCATGGTGAAGTTGGCATCGCTATAGTGCGGCTGTTCCTGCTCCATGCGCAGCTTCGCAGCGCAGAGCAGACGCTCCTGCTCATTGATACTGTCTTTCACCTGGTCGAGCATCAGCCTGATGTCAGCCAGCGTCTCCACGAGGCTCATGCTCATCACGATGCCCGGGTCGCGTTGCAGCTTCTTTGATAATCGCAGGGGTATGCGGCGTGTGGTCATGAGGATGGAATTATCCCATACATATTCCACATAGCTGCGGTAGTTGCCAGCGTAGTCGCGATCTATGGTCTCATAGAAAGACGGCAGGAACTCCTGCATGGAGTCGCGCTCCACCTGCTCACGGTAGTTGCTGAGCAGGGCAGCCAGCACGTCGATGTCAAGTTCTCTGTCCCAGGCGTTGCTGTTATCATCAAACTGCATATACTGCTTGCGTGGTCTGTTCTGCGGTCCCTTCACGGGCATACCGTCGCAGTAGCGCGTGGCACGCGTAGCCAGTTCGTTGTTCGCACGGCGCGTAAAAGTCTCCGTATAGAGTGTATATGCCCGCATGGCCTTCTTCTGCTTGGCATACAGCTGGGCGAGGGTAGGGAAGCTGAGAGGGGTAGAGTAGGCACAGGTAGTGTCGAGCCACTGCGTGAGCCGCTGTTCGAAGCCGCGCTTCATCTGTACGATTCCGATGCTGTCGATGCACTTGTTCATGCCGATGGCATTCTTCCAGTAGTTTGACGACTGTGCGTATTTTGAGTCATACTTTATTCTGACCTCCTCAGAGGAGTCCATGTGCCGTTTCATTACCTGCTGCTTCACTCCGCGCACCTGCTGCATGGGGTCATTCACGCAGTCGCGCATCTGCTCTATGCCGTAGCTTGATAGATAGCGCTCCGTGGAACCCGGGTAGCCGATGGTCATGGCAAAGTCGCCGTCGTGGTAGCCGTCAGCAGACACCTGAATATAATCCTGAGTATTGAGTGGCACGTTCCTTTCGCTGTATTCCGCCGGCATTCCAGTCTCGGGGTCGGCATATACGCGGAAGACGGAGAAGTCACACGTCTGACGTGGCCACATCCAGTTGTCGCGCTCGCCTCCGAACTTTCCCATTGACTTTGGCAGAGCCATCACCAGTCTTACGTCGTCGTAGCGGCGGTAGGTGGTGGCATAGTAGGCATTACCCTCATAGAAAGGGTCAATCTCTACGTAGAGTGTAGAATCGGCAGCGCTTGCTTCGTCGGTGAGCACCTGCTCCAGTGAGTCGATAAGCATACCGCGGTCAAAGTCGCTGAGTGTGTCAAGACCCATGGAGCGAAGGCGGTCGGTCACGTCGTCCTGCCTTTTCATGAAAGCCACGAACATGCCTTCGTTGGGCAGTTCGTCCTTGAGAGAGTCAGCCACGAAACCATTGAGCATATAGTCATGCTCCACCGTGGAGTGACTTCTTATCGCCTCGAAACCGCAGTGGTGGTTAGTCATCAGCAGTCCGTCGGGCGAAACCACCACGCCCGTACAGTAACCCGAGAAGTTGACCACGGCAGCAGCAAGGGTCTTACATCCCGATGTCGAATCAGCCTGCATCGGTGGCGTGAGCGACTGCACCGGCAGCTTATATCCGTAGGCCTGCATCCGCTCAAAGACAGCCTGCGGCAGGCCGTGCATCATCCACATGCCCTCGTCGGCATTGGCGGCGGAGGTTGTCAGCAATAGTGAGAATATGGAGGTGAAAAACTTCTTCATAGTAATGCTTTTCTATTGAAAATTGACGTTGTTGTTATACCTATAATATAAGGATGTGCAAAGTTACAGAAAAAAAACCGAACACGATAATAAAACAGCGTCAAACCGCTTTCCGTGGCTTTAATAATTGATTTAGGTATCAAAATAAACTCGAAAATCTGACTAAGCTAATAAATAGAACACACCTTTAAAGCGAAAAAGAGGTGGTGAAAAACTTTGAAACGAGGGTATAATTGAACCATCACGGTGAAAAAAAGTTCGTAATATAGGTTTGTTAACAAAAATTAATAAATAAAATACTTAATTTTTATCAATTTTATATAACTTTGTAACGATTTTGCATAATAGGCAAAAGATGCAACGAGAGGAAAATACGAAAGAAGTAGAGTGGGAGAGAAATAGTTCATGAATAGAAAAACAATAAATAGTTAAATTTTGATACCCTAAGAAAACGTTTGTATAACAACAGTGTTTACGCGAAACAACATCAATAAATATACTAAACACAATTCTAACTATGTCTGAAAAAATCAAAAACGTTCGCTATGCGCTCGTTGGCATTCTGATGCTCCTTTGTGCATCCGTGCAGGCGCAGACAGTGACAGGAAACGTTAAGGACAATTTGGGAGAGCCGGTAATCGGCGCTACCGTCATGGAGGCAGGTACTCAGAATGGTACCGTGACCGACTTCGACGGCAACTTCACAATCAAGATGTCCTCAACGTCTCACGACTTGCAGATTACATACATCGGAATGAAACCTGCAACAGTCAAGGTAGGTGGTAAAACATCAGTGGAGGTAACTCTTGAGGATGATGCCACTACCCTTAACGAGGTCGTTGCCATTGGTTACACCAGCAAGGCGCGTAAGGACCTCACTGGTTCCGTGGGCTCAATCAGCGGAGCCAAGCTGGCAGCTGTGCCTGTGACATCGGCAGCTGTAGCTTTGCAGGGTAAAATCTCTGGTGTGCAGGTGACCACCGTTGACGGTCAGCCTGGTGCAGATGTTAACATTAAGGTGCGTGGTGGTACGTCAATCACCCAATCCAACGAACCACTCTATATCGTTGATGGCTTCCAGGTAAGTAACATCAATGATATCCCTCCTACGGATATCGCTTCCATCGACGTACTGAAGGATGCCTCTCTGACGGCTATCTATGGTGCCAAGGGTGGTAACGGCGTTGTGGTAGTTACCACGAAGTCAGCACAGGCCGGTAAGGTGACTGTCTCTTTCAACGGCAACCTCAGCATAAGCCATCTGTCAAAGAAACTGGACTTGATGAATGCTCAGCAGTTCGTCAACTACCAGTATCAGTGGCACCAGTGTGACGGTACACGCTCAAGCAACGGTAAGTTCTTCCGTTCAAACTTCGGCAACCCTTACGACCTCGATATGTACTCTACGCTGCCAAGCCATGACTGGCAGGACGAGGTAATGGGTGAGACACCGCTGAACTATTCTTCAAATGTCACCGTAGGTGGTGGTTCAGACAAGGTGAAGTTCAACATCTCTCTTACCAACAGTGAGGATAAGGGTATCATCCTCGGTTCCGGCGTACGTCGTACCAACCTCAACATCAAGACCAATGTAGAGCTTCATCCTAAGCTCTCTATGCAGTTCAATCCTAAGTTCACCTTCCGTCGCGACGAGGGCGCAGGTGGCGATAACATCGGTACCGGTGGTATCATCGACGTGTTGAAATACCGTCCTACCAACGGTCTGCGTGAGTTCGGTTACATCGATGCTACGTATGCTGATCCTAACGAGGAGAACATGTTTACGTTTACAAACCCGAAGAGTGATATCGCTATCAACCAGCTCATAAAGCATACTTATACATATACTAACGGTCTTTCACTCACATGGAAGCCTATCAAGAACCTCACACTGCGCACTGAGGCTACCATAGGTCTGCAGTGGCAGGATCAGAGCCGTTTCTGGGGCGGACTGACAAGTGAGGGTTCTAAGAATGAGCACCAGAACCTGCCTCTGGCTCAGCTCGACGACAATAAGAAACTGTCTTATGTATGGACTAACACTGCCAACTATAACCTCACCGTGAACGAGGACCACAACTGGTCATTCCTCCTCGGTCAGGAAATCAACCACTCGCAGACACGTAAGCACTACCAGACGGCTCACCTCTTCCCATCTAAGTTTACAGCACGCGAGGCATGGAACAACATGGGCTTCGGTACTCCTTACAAGACAGAGACAAGCCTTAACACATCTGACCGTACAGCTTCTTTCTTCGGCCAGGTCAGCTATAACTACAAGCACCGCTACCTGCTCTCAGGTACACTGCGTGCCGACGGTAGCACCATGTTTGCTCCGGGTTATCAGTGGGGATGGTTCCCATCAGTATCAGGTGCATGGGTTATCAGCGAGGAGAAGTTCATGAAGAAGTATGAGTGGATTTCACAGTTGAAACTGCGTGCAGCTATCGGTATCTCTGGTAACAACCATATTGATAGCGACATGTGGCGTGTGCTTTATCAGATTAACTCTACCGGCGGTCCTGGCTTCGGCGAGCAGACCCAGTATGGCGAGAAGTACTACGGCAATAACGGCGATAATAAGCTGCAGAATAGCAAGATTAAGTGGGAGACTACAGTTACACGCAACATCGCTGCCGATATCTCTCTCTTCGATGGCAGACTCACGATTACTCCGGAATTCTACTGGAACACTACACGCGACCTGCTCTACAAGAGCTATCTCGACCCAACGCTCGGTTACGACAACCAGACACAGAACATAGGTCAGGTAACAAACAAGGGTATTGAGTTCGCCATTACAGGCGACATCCTCCGTGGTAAGGACTATGTGCTGTCAGCTAACGTTAACTTCGGTTGGAACAAGAAGAAGATTGACAAGCTCAATGGAGTGGATAAGGTGGTTTGGGAGGAAAACAAACGCTGGAAGTCTGACTATAAAGACTATTGCCTGAAGGAAGGTAGCGAGGTAGGTCTTATCTACGGTTTCGTTTATGACGGACTCTATCAGTTTGACGAATTCTATTTCGACCCATTGAACAACTACATTGCTCTGCCATGGGGTTCAAGTGCTACTGATAACAATACCTCACGCAGCATCGGCCCACGTTCCGACGGCTATGTTACCGTTATCAACGACGTGAGCGGCTCTTCTAACAGCGGTATTGCTACACTGCCTGGTAAGATTAAGTTCAAAGACCTCGACGGCGACGGACGCATCACTGAGAATGACCGTACCGTCATCGGTAACACCAACCCGAAGATACAGGGTGGCTTCGGCCTGAGCGGACAGTGGAAGGACTTTGACTTCACAGCCAACTTTACCTATATGCTTGATTTCGACATCAACAACGCTACCGCTTACACGCTTTCTTCTTCAGAAGATAATAAGAATAAATTCTATAACGTGCTTGCTAAGTTCGCTGACGGATGGAAGTATAACGACCTTGACGGTACCCTCACAGGTACACCGGGTGACATACTCTACCGCCTCTACTATGTTGACGGCGGTACCGACATCTACAAAGCTGCTAATGCCGGCTGCACACTTTGGAACCCAACGGATGTGACGAAGAAGATTACCAACTCTTACTTCATCGAGGACGGTTCGTTCCTGCGTTGCTCTGACATAACCATCGGCTACACACTGCCGAAGAGCATCACTCAGAAGGCAGGTATCTCAAAGGCACGCTTCTATGTATCTGCAAGCAACCTGTTCATAATCACAGGCTACTCAGGCTACGACCCAGAGGTGGATATACAGACGGGACTTACCTGTGGCATGGACTACAACCGTTACCCACGTTCACGTACATTCACTTTCGGTACCAATATTACGTTCTAACTATCTCACATAGAATCAAAGAAGAATTAAAAATATGAAGATAAGAAATATTTTACTTACAGTCGCAACTACGCTGTCACTGACAGCTTGTAACGACTTCCTGGACGTAGAGGCGCCATCTTCTTATGACCCTGAATTCGTATTCAGCATGAAGAGTGAGGTGGAGCGTGCGCTCAACGGCGTATATGCCCAGGCTATAGTGGGCGACCTCTATGGTGATGCTTACTTCAGCAAGTTCCAGCTGAACAGTGACGTAGATATCACTACATACACTTCTGATCAGCACTCTCACGCGGCTTATCAGCGTTTCGACTGCGATGAGCAGGGTAAAGAAATCCTCAAGTTCTGGACTGCGGCATACAGCCTCATAGAGTATGCCAACAAGTTCATCTATTCTGCAGAGAATACGGATATCATATACAGTCGCGACCATAATGGTAACTACGTGATAAATGAGGAAACCGGCGAGAAGGAATATGATGCAGAGATGATGCAGTGGATTGGCGAGGCAAAATGTCTGCGCGCAATGGCTTACCACGACCTCGTGGTAATGTTCGGCGACGTGCCTTTCACCTTCACTCCTACCACAGAGCGTGGCACTGCTACCATCCCGGTATTCGACCGTCAGGAGATACAGGATACCCTGATTGCTGACCTCGCTAAGATTGCTCCTTATATGTCAAGCACTTCGGGTGTTACTGTTGAGCGTTGCTCTAAGGAGTTCGCACAGGGTCTCATCGCACGTATCGCCCTCACAGCAGGCGGATATTCACTGCGCCCTGACAAGACCAGTTCTACAAGCTATGGTACGATGAAGCGTCCTGATAACTATAAGGACTATTACGAGATTGCACGTAACTATGCAGAGCAGGTTATCAAGTCTGGCACTCACAGCCTGAAGCAGGAGTATCAGGAGGTCTTCGTCAACGAGTGTAACTATCAGCTCGTAAATGATGACGACCCAATCTTCGAACTCCCATTCGCTAAGTTGTCAACAGGCAATATAGGTTATATCCAGGGTCCTGCTTACTCTTCTTACGACGGTATTACAACAGGACCATGGGGTAAGTGCAGTGCCAGCGTAGGTCTTAATGCTCTCTATCGCTACCTCTTCCGTGATGGTGACCGCCGCCGTGAGTTCGTCAATGGTCTGTGGTCTTACACCTATGTCATCGACAAGGTGACAGGACAGCAGCGTGACTCTCTGGTTATCGTGAAGGACAACTATAAGCTGTTCAACAACAAATGGTCAAAACTCTGGACTGCAGAGGGTTCAGCACTGGGTAGCACCTCTGAGGGCTCTACCGGTATCAACTATCCTTATCTGCGCTATGCTGATGTGCTGCTGATATTCGCTGAGGCTGACAATGAACTTAACGACGGACCTACCGAAGCAGCCATGGAATGTCTGGAGACAGTTCACAAGCGTGCATTCCCTGACGGCGACGATGAATTCTATCAGCAGGCTTCAGGCTCTAAGGAAGCCTTCCAGAAAGCAGTGCTCGACGAGCGTAAGTGGGAGTTTGCCGGTGAGAACAGCCGCTGGCGTGACCTCGTGCGTACAAATACCTATGCTGAGGAAATCGTTTACAGCTTCCTGCGTTACTACTCCGTATCTGCACAGAACTCTATCGGCATGACCGGCTATGAGGATGCTATCAACGAGCACGATGGACTAACATACATCGATCAGCTTCCTGGCAACGTTTATTACCATCGTTACTACATCACCGAGGGCACCCAAGCACAGCAGATCATCGCTCATAGAATGTTTAGAAACCAACTCTATGGTTATGTTATAGAGAAGGAAGCTCCTTACAATGTCCTCTCGACATATCCTAATCAGTCGCTGCAAAGTGCACGTATCTTCAATCCGTACAAGTCTGCCCAGAAGCCTGTGACATCTCAGATTACGGCTGGTGGATTCTCTGCAGACGGTTGGTCAACAACATCATTCTACACAGGATGGGGCGACAGCAGCAACGGACGTGTGAAGAACGAGTGTAAGAACTCTTTCTATGGCTACATCCTTGCTGATGCCAACAACAACATCTGGATTATCCGCAATGGTGCGCAGACACAGTTCCCTTCTACAGTTCCTGCTGCCGAAGACTTGCCAGTTGTACGCTACATACTGCCTTATCCACGTAACGTGATACAGCGTAGTGGCGGTGTTTATAAGAACTATTACGGTTACTAATAACTATTCACAACATCAAGACACAATATAATATATGAAAAAGATATTGAATAGAATAATGCTTCTGGTCGCAGCAGCGAGCACTGCCTTCACGGTTAGCTCCTGTAAGGACGACGATGCCTTGTCGTCCAACACCGACAGGCAGTTTATGACCATGTTCATCCAAGACAACACAAGAGGCAAGGGTACCGACTACCCATACAATAGCGGACTTGATGGTTCGTTCCCTCACGGCAATACTATTCACCTCTATTGGTACGGTGTGAACAACTGTGCCGGCTATCAGATCCAGATGGCTCTGCAGCCAAAGGTGAGTGGCGGACAGGATGCTTGGGAGAGCATACAGGGGACAAGCGATTTGTTGCTTGATACCATCATCGCTCCTGACCAGCTTGACCTCCTGCTCAAGGACTTGCAGTATTCAACCAACTATCGTTTCTGCATCCGTGCTCTCTCTGAGAAAGATGAGAATATTATAGGCGATGCAAGTTCTTTTGCTCACGCCTCTAAGTGGTATGGACGTGGTAACCTCCGTCAGTGGCAGGAATACCTCAACATAACCACTCAGGATCGTTATCCTACTCCTCTGGCTATCTACGTAAACCAGGCTCAGACTACGGAGAATACGATGACGCTATATCTTAACCATACCGTAAAGCAGTCTCTCGGTTATGCTGAAGACGCAGTAATTACTGACGAGGACGATAAGGACAAGATTGATGCCTACTACGAGAACTTCAACATTGCCGATGACGGAACACTGGGTTATTCTATCATCACGGTCGTACCGTCGCCAAGTAACCCCAATTCTACAGTGGGCGAGAAGTGGAAGCACTATGAGCTTACTCCTGCAGACTTTGAGCGTGGCTATATCACGATTGACGGCCTTACCGCCAACTCAGTTTATGTGATTGACGCCATAGACCCTCGTGTTGAGGTGGCTATTGATGCTAAGTACAACACTGTTACCGCGCGTTCTGACGGACAGCCTGGACCTCCGGTGCTGCTTAAGCATGACGAGCTTCTGGCTACACAGGCAACCGCTGAGATACCAAACCAGACGGCTTCACGTGCCGAGGTCTATTCTCGCGCTGCTGACTTCAACGCAGCACCGCTTACACCGACGCTTTATGACTTCATCTCTAACACCAACTATGCTGAAGGTCAGACCTTCGAGCTTGAAGGTGGAAAGACATACTATCTCGATGGTAACGACATCACGTCAAAGGGCTTCGTGCTCCGCACCCGTCCTGAAGACGTTGCAGCCGGCAAGCGTGCCCGCGTCATCTGTGGCATCGGCATGAGCAAAATCTTCACACAGGGTACCGACGGTAAGCAGTGGGACGGCTGTCCTTACTCTATGTTCACCTTCGGACGTTCGCCTGAGGCTGGTGAGGCTGGTGAGATATACATGAAGAAACTGGCATTCTATGACATCGACTTCGATAATCCTCTCTGCTTGAACTACGGCGACCAGCAGGCCGGACTCGGTAATCCAACGGGTAACTACTTCTTCAATATGTTCTCTGACGGTATGGCAGTAACACTCGATTCACTCGTGATGGAGAACTGCTCGTTCAAGCGTCTCGTCCGTGGCTTCATCCGCGAGCAGGGACCTAACTACAAGGTTTGGAACCATGTGCTGATTAAGAACAACATCTTCCTTGACTGCGGTTACTACAGCAACGGTGCCGGTGGCTATTGCTGGGTTGACGGTATCAGCAAACCAGGCTCTAACCTCTATAAGGACTTCAAGGTTGTTGAGAATACCTTCTTTGATTGTCCGTTCCCAGCATTCTTCAGCGAGCAGAATACCGACAACCAGCGTGACAACGGAGCATGGTATATTACCTTCTCTAATAACACGCTCGTCAACTTCAATACTCGTGCCGACGGCTCTATCTTCAAGATGCGCCAGTTGCCTAACGGCTCTGTATATAATGTTGAGAACAACCTCTTCGTGCTCTGTAAGCAGGCTAACGACTTGCGCGTGCTTGGCATGTGGGGTAACGACATACGCGAGACCCAGGGCAGGGCTGACGGCTCTGCAGGAGTAGTAACGCTGAACTTCAAAAACAACTGGTCAACCAACAACAACCTGACCAACGGACAGATCTTCAGCGGTAATGCATGGAACACCACGAGCAACAGCTTCGCCAAGCTCGTCAAGGACGGTTGCGCTACGCTGACCTCTGGCTCTACGCTCGACGTGAAGGTGGCAGACATCTCTGCTACGGCTCTGTTCATACAGCCTTGCCCACCACACGCAGCACAGTCATCAAGCGACCATAACATGCACCGTGCTGACGCTCTTGACGGCACTGCTACTACAGGTTTCAATGTCAACCTCTTCTTCAAGAATACTGACAATGACATCTATAGGAACAACGTAGGTGCTGCAAGATGGCGCACAAGTGGTGCTGCAGCAGCAAAGCGTGCCGTGCGCCGCTAAGTGATTTAAGCAATCAGAAGATTAGTTCATAACAAAGATAATGACAACTATGAAGATATTAAGAAATTCCATGATAGCAGTGGCAGCCCTTCTCATGGGGCTTGCCGTTGCCTCATGCAGCGATGCCAATGAATACGAGGATGCCTATACGAACAATCCTACGTTTGGAAGTGGCGAGACACATCCAGAGTCACTGTCGGGTACGGTTTGGGTTCGTGGCAAGGGTTTAAATCTCAATGCCTACGGTCAGGACGTGCAGGGCTTTGTAGAAAGCATTGAGTTCATTAGCGAAAGCGAGTGTGTCGTTAAGATGAGCAAGATGGAGACTACTGCTGCAACTGACACATGGCTATATACTGATGAGTCAAACAATGATGAAACTCCTACTTATGAATACACCTACTCGTCATCTACTGGTGATATCAGTATAATCAAAAACGTGAAGAATGACAAGGGTGCAATCAGTAAGGTTACCATCTTCAGCGCAGTAGCCATAAGTGGAGAAACTCAAGACATCATCACTGTGGTTCACTATGGTGACACCCCTGTTCAAACGTATCTTGTAAAGCAGGCGCAGACACAGGAGACATCTGAGGAATAAAGAAAGAAAAGAAGGTTACGCTGTTAAAGTGGGTATTCGTTGAGAATATGCACTTTAACAGCAACTAAAAAACTGTTTCAATTAATTAACTAATACGTTTTATTATGAAAAAAATTTTTACCCTATGTTTAGCCTTTTTGGGCTTGTCAGGCGCAGCCAATGCGGCTACAGTCGATGACGTTAAGCTATGTAAGCACAGTTACGTGCTTGTAGCAGATGATTACACTAATAGCGGTACTGAAAAAATCGCTCAAAATGCTTTGTTTGGCAGTGGTTACTTCTATACTCCTACAGGAAATGACAAAGCTACCAACAAGGGAGTGGTGGATCTCAGTCAGGACACTACTGCTGTAGTAACTGCTGAGATTAAAAGCAAGTATGGTGAATATGGCTCTCATATGAATTCTTTGCGCTTAAAGAATAATCAGGATTATTTTGCTATACGCCTTACTGCAAAATCAAAGGTGATCATATTCTATGAGAATAATAAGCAGAGTGCCCGCTTTCCGGCTATTACTAAGGAAGTTCCAACAGCATCCAGTAACAAAATAACGAATGCTCTCTCATCTGAAGCTAACGTTATTGCTACTGCCGAGATTAAGGCTAAAGGAATTGGACGTTTTGAGTGGACTGCTGATGATGACGGTCTTTACTATGTGGCTGCAAACAATCAGATATACATAAGTTATCTTATCGTTGAGGCTAACGAGGCTCCTGGTACTCCTACTGTAAAGGTAGGCGACCAGACATTTGAGAACGGTCTGTATTTCCAGGAAGTCAGCTGTCAGGCTAATGATTATGTAATGGAAGGTTCTGATGCGGCTATTCCTACTGTTGTGTTCTATACTACTGACGGTACAGATCCTACGGATGCAAGCACCAAGTACACTGAGCCAATCAAGTGCTATAGTGACATGACGGTGAGATTCCAGGCATACTCTGACCTTATGGGCGACGGATCCTATTTAGAGAAGATTGACGGCGCAGACTATGACGTGCCTGTTGAGTTCTCATTCGACGCTCCTGCTATCGCAGTCAATGGTGCTGACGTAACTTTCTCTTCAAAATATGAGAATGCTACCAACTACTACTCTCTGAACGGTGGTGAAGAAGCAGCAAGCGATGCTGTTACACTGGATGAGTCTGCTACCGTTAAGGCTTACAGCGTGATTTCAAATGGTTCATACGGCTCATTCACCTCTAAGTCAGTATCTCAGGATGTATATGTCCTGAATGCTATCAAGGAGGCTAAGACCATCAAGGTTACTGCTGGTGACGTGGTTGTAGACGAAGAGGCTACTCAGGCTGCTACTGACGGCAAGACTGTATATGTTGTAGAAAATGGTGCCATCAGCGCTGACAAGGCAGACTTCTTCGTAAAGAATCTTGAGTTCGGCGTAGTAAAAGACGAGAAGTATCAGATTGATGGTAATGAGGCTTACATCAAGATGAACAGCACCAACATCTCATTCAAGGTTGCTGCCGGCGACAAGGTAAATGTAAAGGTTGTTTGCTCAAAGAACTCTTGCAAGAATATTGATGCAGATGATGCAGCAGCGGACAAGCAGGTTAACGGCAACACACCTGACCGCAGCTGCTACGTTAACGTAAGTGGTACAAACTATTGTGCAAAGGATGATGAAGGCAAGGAAGTTTGCGACATGAAGCTTCACCCAGATTCAGCCAACGTTATCGAGTTCACACTCGAGGCAGGCGAGGCTGACAAGGTGTTCACATTCCAGAAGTACTCTGGCACCGGTAACATCCTCATCAACAGTATCGAGATTACTCCGGCTTCTGATGTAGTTATGGGCGACGTAAATGGTGACAAAAATGTTACCATGGCAGACGCTAACGCCATTGTAAACTACTTCCTCGCAGAAGATAAGGCAACAGTTAATGGCTTCAACGCACAGGCTGCTAACGTAAACGGTGACGATGATATCACCATGGCAGACGCTAATGCTGTTGTAAACATGTATCTCAACTCTGGTTCTGAACAGGCTGATGGTGAGTAATCTTATAGATTATTGACGCACAGCGTTAAGTAATAAATTATGATTATCCCTGCCATTCCTTCGATTGGCAGGGATAATTGTTAGTTCTCTTCTCAGAGGCTTTCCGATGTATTCAGAAACTTTCCGATGTATTCAGAGGCTTTCCAAAATTTTCTGGTGCTTTCTGATGTTTTGTTGAGGTTTCAGTGCTTGCCCTGGCGCAGCTCGATTACTTCGAGGTCACGTATCTCTGCGCCGTCGATAACGAGACGCACCAGCGTGCGCACTGGTTGCTGACCATACAGACCGGCAGCACCTGGGTTTACATGAAGACAGTGAGCCTGACGGTCAAACATAGCCTTCATGATGTGTGAGTGGCCTGTAACGAGAAGGCGTGGCGGATTATCACGCATGGTCCAGTATATGCTGCGGTCGTAGCGACCTGGATACCCGCCTATGTGCTTTATCATCACGTCAACCTCCTCGCAGCGGAAACGCATGATTTCAGGAAACTCATGACGTATGATGTCACCATCGATGTTGCCGTAAACGCCGCGCAGTGGTGCTATCTGTCTGAGGCGGTCGGCAATCTCTATAGTGCCGAAGTCGCCAGCGTGCCATATCTCGTCACACTGAGCGAAATACTCCGCATAGCGGTCGTCCCAATGAGAGTGAGTGTCAGATATAATACCAATCTTCTTCATGATGCTGTTATTCTTTAGTATGGTTGGTGTTCAGTCATTAATAACGTTAGTATCGTTAATAACGTTAATATCATTAATGCCGTTAGTACCGTTAGTATTTTTATATAATATAACGTATTGCATTAGCGGTTTATTACATTGATGTATCTGCGAAACGTGAAAAAATGATAAAGTGGAGAAATTAGCATTGTAAACAATCGTTTAATTAAGAAAAAATTACTAACTTTGCAATTTCAGTTACGTGAAATCCACATTGCGAGTTAGAAACCAATCAATTTCAGTTGCGTGAAATCCACATTGCGAGTTAGAAACCAAATATATCAGACAGAGTGATACAGGTAACAGAAAAGACTATTGACATTGATGCCATACTGCGCTCAAAGATGGGCAGCAAGGCAGGGAGTGTTCCTCGCTTTGCCGTAAACTGGCTGAAGAAGATAGTGCATCAGGATGAAATCAACAGTTTCCTATGGGATGCACGTGAGTTGCAGGGCACTCCGTGGCTGAAGGCCGGACTTGCATATCTTGACAATACCATTGAGGTCACCGGACTTGAAAACCTGCCTGACGACAGCGACGGACGTCGCTATACCTTCGTGTCAAACCATCCTCTGGGTGGCATTGACGGAGTAGCAGTGGGTTCGATAATCGGTGAACGCTACAACGATAACTTCCGTTATCTGGTCAACGACCTGCTGATGAACCTGCCCGGGCTTGCTCCCCTGTGCATACCTATCAACAAGACCGGCAAGCAGAGCCGTGACTTCCCCCGCATGGTAGAAGAAGGTTTCAGGTCAGACCATCACATGGTGATGTTTCCAGCCGGACTGTGTTCGCGCAAGATAGACGGCAAAATACAAGACCTGCCGTGGCATAAGACCTTTATTACGAAGAGCGTGGAAACGCACCGCGACATTGTCCCCATACACTTTGACGGGCAGAACTCAGAGAAATTCTACCGCATAGCAAATATCTGCAAACTGTTCAGACTGAAATTCAACTTCGCAATGCTGTTTCTTGCCGACGAGATGTTTAAGAACACAGGCAAGACCTTCCATGTGACGATAGGCAAGCCCATAGCGTGGCAGACGTTTGATAAGTCGAAGAAACCCGCAGAGTGGGCAGAAGAGGTAAGAAAGAAGGTATATTCAATTCAGAATTCATTATGAATTATGTATTATGCATTAGCAATTGTGCATTATAAGCTATGAATTATAAGGAAATCATCCCCCCCGTGCCGCAGGAGCTGCTGCTGGCAGAGCTGACGCCTGAAAAGCGCCTGCGCATGACCAATCGCTCAAACAACGAGATTTACGTATTCACCTACCACGACTCGCCCAACCTTATGCGCGAGATAGGACGCCTGCGCGAGATAACCTTCCGCATGGCAGGTGGCGGCACAGGCATGGAACTTGACTGGGATGAGTTTGATACTTGCGATAATTGCTACAAGCAGCTCATCGTGTGGAACCCCGAGTCGCAGGAGATAATCGGTGGCTACCGCTACCTGATGGGCGATGAGTGGGAGTATGACGAGCATGGCCAGCCGATACTGGCTACAAGCCACATGTTCCGCTTTTCTGACAAGTTCATAAAGGAATATGCACCCTATACCATAGAACTGGGCCGCTCGTTTGTCACGCCTGAATACCAGAGTTCGAAGATGGGAGCCAAGAGTCTCTTTGCGCTTGACAACTTGTGGGACGGACTTGGTGCGCTGATGGTCATCAACCCCCGTATGAAATATTACTTCGGCAAGATGACAATGTATCCGAGCTACATACGCTTTGGCCGTGACATGATACTCTATTTCCTCAAGAAACACTTCGGTGATTCAGAAGGGTTGGTATATCCTATGCACCCGCTGAAGCTTGAGACCTCGGAAGACGAGCTGGAACAAATATTCTGCGGTCGCGATTTCAAGGAAGACTACCGCATACTCAACGGAGGCATCCGGGCCCTTGGCTTCAACATACCGCCGCTGGTCAATGCCTACATGAACCTCTCGCCCACGATGAAACTCTTCGGCACAGCCATCAACGACGGCTTCGGCGACGTAGAGGAGACGGGCATACTCATCGCAGTAGATGAAATCTTCGAGTCGAAGCGAGTGCGCCACATAGAGTCATACGTCAAGGAACACCCCGAGTGCCTTGACAACATCACCAGCGGTGCTGACATATTGATAAAGAAACGCCTTATGGGAAGATAAGCCTTACGGCTGCATAGAAACCAGACAATTACCGTAATTAACCAAGGATTACGTAATATTATCAAGTATAGTATTATGATAGTCACGGTTGATTACGGTAATTTGTTTCTATAATTCATGACACGCTGAATGGCAACTCATATCACTTGTAGGTGTAAAATTGTGTTAACGCATACAAGAAAAATAGTACAGCATCAATGATAATTCGTACAAATATAGTAATTTTGCCCATCGAAAATAAAAATATGCAAGACAGATTGCCATGCAATCGTAATACCAAAGAAAAAGCAACATCAGGTAAAAAGATGAAAAAGACATTACTCTCGGCAGCACTTGCCTGCGCTGCCATCCTCTCAGCCAATGCCGGCGGCATGCTGACAAACACTAACCAGAGCGTCAGTTTCCTGCGCAATCCGGCTCGTGACGGTGCCATCGGCATCGACGGCGTATATTCTAACCCGGCCGGTGTGGCTATGATGGGCGAGGGCAAGTGGCTCTCCGTCAACTGGCAGGCAGCGTGGCAGACACGTACCATACAGACTACTAACCCCGTGTTTGAACTCTCCAAGGACTTCAACGGACAGCCGCAGGAGTACGAAGGCAAGGCCTCTGCTCCGTTCGTGCCATCGGTACAGGCCGTGTGGAACAAGGGTCGCTGGTCATGGCAGTTCAACTTCTCTGTTACCGGCGGTGGCGGTAAGTGTGAGTTTGCCAACGGACTGGGTTCCTTCGAGGGAGCCGTAGGCCAGATAGCCGCAGGCCTTCGTCAGTTTGGTTTAAAGGCAGGACTGTCCAGAGCCAAGGTGACCAGTGGCTACGACTGCAACAGTTACATGCAGGGTAAGCAGTACTACTTCGGCTTCACCCTCGGCACGGCCTACAAGGTGACTGACAACTTCTCCGTATATGGCGGCATACGCATACTCTACGGCTCTGCGTCGTATAAGGCAAAGATTGACAACATACGCGTAATCACCGCAGCAAACCCCGACGGAGTGGACTTCGGTCAGTACTATGATCAGATAAAGTCAGACATCACCAGTGCGGCTACGCAGTATGAACAAGCCATTGCTACATACGCACGCGCAGGCCAGGAAGTGCCTGCCGATATTATCAACGGCTACACCTCAGTGCGTAAACTTCAGGCAGTGGAGGCATACCGTGAGGGCGTAAACCTGCAGTCAGACCAGAGCGGCGTGGGCTTCGCTCCGATACTCGGTGCCGACCTCAGGCTGAATAAGTTCAACTTTGCCGTAAAGTATGAGTTCCGCACGAAGATGAATATGGAAAACAAATCCACCGTCAAGGAAGCTCATGCCATTGATGCGGTCAACCAGTTCCGTGACGGTACTTCAATCCGCGAGGACCAGCCATCGCTCCTCAGTTTCGGCGTGCAGTACAGTCCCATCGACCAGGTGCGTATCAACGCCGGCTACCATCACTTCTACGACAAGGCAGCGAAGAAGACCTACTATAAGATGAACGAGGTGGGCGTGTCAACGCGCTATGATAATAAAAACGATATGCTCAAGAGCGGTACCAACGAGTATCTGGGTGGAGCCGAGTGGGACGTCACGAAGAAACTCACCGTCAGCGGAGGTTTCCAGATTACGCGCTACGGCAACACCGACGAGTATATCAACGACATCTCGTTTGTAGTCAATTCATGGAGCTACGGCCTCGGACTGAAATACCAGATAACCGACAAGGTGGCAGTCAACGCAGCCTACTTCAAAACCTGCTACGACGACTATACCACCAAGGTGGATGAGACGGGCATACAAAACTCCTTCACACGCTCCAACCGTGTGGGAGCCATCGGCATAGACATTGCATTCTGATACGATGCCACGGATTCAGAACAGGATAACCTATCCGTGGTAATATATTGGAAATACCTATAATTTCATTTATTGGTTTTAAAACTGTTTGGGGCTATCGTCCGTGAGGATGATAGCCCCTATTCTTATGTCTGGAAACAAGCAACATACGCATGACCCAGTAAAAGCACACGGATTACCATGTGAAAGCATAGTGATTACCATGTAATATGATACTGATTGCATGGTAATCAGATACAGATTGCATAGCGAGGGTATGGCGGTGTGGGGCAAAACGGAAAACGGCAAAAAAGTAAGAGAACCCGGGGTTTGCGAAAAAAAAACTGTTTGACAGCATTTTTTTTCTGTTATACTTGCAAATGACGTAAAAAAGCAGTAAATTTGCATAGAGCTTACTATGCCATTTTTCCCAAGTGGCAGAGTGATTATTGTCTAATCTTCTTTGCCTCAGAATGTTAAGCGCGTTCTGAGGAGGAATTGTGTGCATTAGTACTTGATAATACAGTAGAAGGACGGATACATGCAAACAAACACGAAAGCCAGTAAAAGGGCAATATTCTCAGGACTTAGCTGGACATCAGTGTCAACCATAATCAATGGACTTTCACAAGTGCTGCGCCTTTCGATACTTTCGAGATTTCTTGAGAAAAGTGATTTCGGCATCGTAGCCATACTGACGCTGACCTTGGGAATGGTACAGGTGTTCTCTGATTTAGGTTTCTCTTCTGCAATAATGTCGCAGAAAGATCTTGAGAAACAAGATTTCGTCAGTTTGTTTTGGTTGCAGTTTATTATATATAATGTGACAATGATATGTCTCTCGCTATCATCATCATTGTTTGCATCTTACTACTCAAACGCAGCTATAGCATCAATGTTGCCGATAGTTCTGTTTGAATTATTCTTTATCAGCATAGGCAGATTATATGAGACAGTGTTGCAGAAAGAGATGCGTTTCAAGACTATAGCTATCCGTAATATGCTTGCTGCTGTCATCTCCATCCCCTTTGCTTTGATATTGGCACTACAGTCTTTCGGTGTTTATAGCATGATATTATCAACCCTTGCGCATGCTGCCATCATAAACATCTGGAATTTCATGGCAGGCCAGTCAACATATAAGATGCAGTTGCAGAGGATAGACTACAAAAAGACTAAGGGACTTATGAAAGTCGGGGGGTTCCAGATGGGAACTCAGATTATTGATTATCTATCCTCAAAGCTCGATATCATAGTAATAGGCATATATTTTGACGTTAGCGAACTGGGACTGTATAATTTGTCCAAGGAGGTTGTGGTGAAATTTTCGTTTGTGACAAATGCTATTGTGAACAAGGTACTCTTGCCTGTGCTGACCTCGCTTCAGAATGATATAGCAAGATTAAGGGAAATGTTCTGTAAGTTTGTGCGTGAGACATCTCTGCTCAATGCATTGTTGACGAGCTTTATGTTTGTTTTCGCAGATGTCATTGTATATTATTTCTATGGAGAGAAATACATAGAGGCTACTTACTTAGTGAGAATTACGGCAATATGCAGTTTTTGGGGTATGTCTTCTAATCCAAATGGCTTGGTGGCCATCGCAATGAAGAAAACAGATGTCACTTTCGTCTATACTATAATCAGGGTAATTATGACATCAGTCATACTATTGACCTTTGGGTGGATATCAATGGAGGTGACGATGATTGCTGTACTTATAGTCGCTATTATAGGTTTCTTTCTTAGTTGGAAGATGTTGCTGAATAATACTATCTCATTAGGATTGCTAACATATTTAAAACGGTTTGTACCGAGTTCGTCCACATTTTCTATAGTGTCAATTGTCTTAATGCCTTGGTGGATTGCCTATGGCGATTATAAAAAAATATCTGTCACTGTTGTCTTCGTATTGGTATATATGCTCGTTACGGCAATATGTGTAGCATTTGCAGAAAGAGACATGGTGAAGCAACTTATAACCAAGAGATACGATGCATATAAAAAACAAACAAATTAGTTTTGGAAAGTTTGTTGCCCTTGTCTTGTATTATGGCATAGCGCGGTACTTGCCATGCAGTAACACCTACGGCAATATAGGAGGTTATGTAATGCGTTACCTATGCAAGCACATTTTCAAAAAATGTGGTAAGAATGTAAACATTGAGAGAAAGGCTTGGTTCGCTAGTGGTATAGACGTGGAAATAGGAGATAATAGTGGCATAGGCATAAATGCCCACATTCCAAACGGTACTATTATCGGAAAAGATGTAATGATGGGACCTAATTGCTTTATTTTGGAAATCAACCATAATTATAATCAGACAGATATCCCCATGAACCAGCAGGGAATGGGGAATAAGAAGATAACCATAATTGGTGATGACGTGTGGATTGGTCGTGATGTCTTTATGACTCCTGGTCGTAGAGTTTCAAGTCATAGTATAGTGGCGGCACGAACTGTATTAGTTCGGGATTTTCCTGAATGGTCAATTGTTGGGGGAAACCCATCCCAACTAATTAAGTCAAGGATATAATTTGCTTTTTTATTAAGCTTTATTACGTTTAACGACGTAAAGATTTATAACATTCAATAAGCAATGGAATCAGGGCAGACACCATTATATGTCTTTTCTAATGTGATATTATATCTTTTTATGCTGGTATTGGCATATAAAGGTGTAAAGAGCAGGGATGGAGACAAATTCAGATACATGTTGTCTGTATTTCTAATGTTCTTGTTTTGTGAATATGCTTTTTGGGGAGGTGATTACTATCATTATATAGACGAGTTTAAAGAGGCAAGATTGGGAGCTCGTGTTAATCTTGAGCCTTTCTATTACTGGGTGGCACAGACATTCGAGTCTTACGGTGAAATTCGTCTGGTAATCTGGGGGGGAGGTCTGATACTGCTGTTATTGCTTTTTAGGATAATTGATAAGAAACCAGAAAATTATGTTTATACGTACATTTCCACCTATTTTATATGGTTTTCTTATGCAAGGGCATCGTTGGCAATGTGTGTGATATTACTTGGTTTGGCTCTAATTGCGCATGAGAATAAAAAGATGCTATTCTTACAAATCGCTGGTATTGCTCTGCTGATAGCTTCTTTAAGTTTACATAAATCTGCAACCTATGGAGTAGCAATGGCAGCGATGGCATTTGTTACATATAGATTTGGAAAATGGGTTTATTTGTTATTGATAATGGGTATGGTTGCGGTTCTATATTTGTACGGAGACTCCGTGGACATTGCGTCTATTGCCCAAGAACACGAGGAACGAATGCAGAGCACAGTAAATGTGGCACGAATGTATTTGGAGGAGGAAGAACGTTTCCTTGGTATGGGAGAGTTGGTAGAGAAGGTTTTATTTCATTTGTCTATATATATGGTTGCCATACTGTATATAATGTCTGTCTTTGAGAATAAAGCTAAGACTTTTTCTAAATATACGAGAATATTTGGGTGTTATGCCTTTTGGACGGCTTTGACGTCCTCCGTATTTCTATTGGATTTTGACTATAATACCCTTGAGATGTATGAGCGTTTTTCTATGTATGCTTTGATACCGGCTTCATTTTTATTATCGAAAATATATGAATCGGGGTATAAGAGGCGATTTACGACTACAACGATTATTGTGGCAGTACTCTGTTCTTCATATACACTTATATATGTGTATTATTGTACACTAGTTAAATAAGTACACCCTAAAATCCGCAGATAATTTTTCGATTGTCTGATTTAGCCCTTGCTTGGGACGATGTTGTCTGATTGTGGACTTTACGGCCCGTATAATCTCGCTGTACTGATAGCCTGTCAG
>OCVV011257867.1_pt1 | contig 50064 bp, 39 predicted proteins | sample 1539721 | NCBI WGS metagenome assembly OCVV01 (sample SAMN02144230, study PRJEB22623) | gut metagenome | biome: sheep rumen | host: Ovis aries | place: New Zealand | reverse complement strand
TCCTGCTCCTTATTTTCGATACCCTCTGCGATAGTTTCTATTTTTTTGGATTTAGCGATTCTTATGACGGCTGAAACTATTTCAAAGGCGATATTGTCATGCTGTATATCGGTTATGAACGAGCGGTCAAGTTTAAGGAGTGTTATGGGGAGTATTTGCAGATAACTGAGTGAGGAATATCCTGTCCCGAAGTCGTCCATAGCGAGTTTTACACCGAGTTCACGCAGTTTATTCATCTGTGAAACGGCAAAATCTATATCACTGAGGGCGAGAGTTTCAGTGAGTTCAACTTCGAGCCATTTTGCATCGAGTTTGGATTTTGCAAGGGCTTCGAGGACTTTTTCCTTCAAATCAGCCTGATAGAAGTCTGTTGAAGTGAAATTGATTGACATAACTATATTGGGATAGCCCATTTTCTGCCATAATTTATTCTGACGGCAGCCTTCATTGAGGACAAACTCACTTATTTTACCAATAAGGTGTGAACTTTCAGCAACAGGCACGAATGAATCAGGCTTTATAACTGTTCCGTCAGGCTTAATCCAGCGGATAAGGGCTTCAACGCCCATGATTTTACCTGTTCTGAGGTCAATTTTTGGCTGATAGAAAAGCTGAAGTTCGTTATTGTCTATTGCAAGTGCAAGGGCTTTTTCGAGTTCATTTCTGCCTATTATTGAATCGTGCATACTTGGTTCATATCCTATAATTGTACTCTGTGAGCCGTTGGCGGATTTGAGGGCAAATTCAGCGTGTTCCATGACATCGAGGAAAGAATTTCCGTCACTTGGCATTTTGGAAAATCCTGCTGAACAGCTTAAAGTTATTGCTTCAAAATCATCAACTGCAAGCTTTGCAAATTCTTCCTGAATACTTCTTGCAGTTCTTGACGGCAAATCGTCATCACCGTAGTCTTTGAGTATGAGTGCGAAATTGTCACCGCTTATACGGGCGGCAATTCCGCCGGGAGTAACGAATTTATAGAGGATATGGGCGAAATTTTTGAGTATATAGTTGCCGTTTTCATATCCGCAGGTATCGTTTACTATGTGGAAACGGTCTATATCAAGGACTATTATCCAGTATGAATGACTGAGGACATTGCAGGTGTCATATAGTTCCTGACCTGTTGCCATAAGTTTGTTTCTGTTGGCGATTTCGGTTACTTCATCAATGTAGGCAAGGCGTTCGATGAGAATATCCTTTTCATGTTCCTGAGTGACATCTATCAGCGCACCACCGAAAAGCGGGGCTGTATTGGCAGTACCCTTTATGGATTTGTAGCGGAAATTATACCAGCGGTACGAACTGCCGCCGCTGTTTTTAATCTGCATTTCTATGCTGTTGACGCTTCCGCTTGCATCAACATATTTTACAGCTCTTTCAAAATGTATTCTGTCGTTTGGGTGAATCATGGAGCGCAGGACAGAGACATCAATGGTACTGTTTTTTATTCCGAGCATTTTCACGGCTTCGGGAGAGGCGACAAATTTTTTCTTGTCGGAACTCATAAGCAGACCGATTTCGGCAAGTTCCATTGAAGATTTAAAGAAATCATTGGCACTTGCGAGATTATTTTTCATTTTTTTGAGTTCGGTGAGGTTGAAGCCTGTGCTGAGGAATACAGAACGTTTTTTTCTTTTCTTGACGAGAGAGGTACTCCATGCAATGCTTACAGTACCGTTCGGATTCTTGAAAGAACTTTCATATGAAGGGCTTTTGATAAACTGCTGTATATCCTCACCGTTTTCCTTTTTAAGACCGAAAGCGGTGAAAAGGGCTTCTTTCTTGTCATATTTTTCGTAGTCTATGCCGATGAGGTCACGCAGTTTCTTATTCATTATTATGAGTGAAAAATCATCAGACCATATGGCAATTTCGGTATTCAAATCCTCACATATTTCGATAAAATCCTCAGGGTCAACGGAAGACTTGTGCTTGCTGTAAATTTTGCTTATGAAATAAACAATTATTGAAAGAAAAATTATTGTTGCAATATATACAATGATTACAAGCAGCGCACTGTCAGGCTGACGCAGGGCATATGATACAATCAGCACTGTGGCAGCAGTTATTACAAGGGCTGCCGCAAGCGGATTACCAAATTTCATATAATATCCTCCTTTGATGCTTTTTGAAAAGCAAATAGACGGATTTAAACCGACTAAATTAATTATAGCAAATTTAACCTAAAATGTCAATGTTATTTTTGCATCTGCGATACATTTTTTATAAAGTTTTTTAAAATGTAAAGAAATATTTCACAGAATCTTCACTTTTATGCTGTATAATGGTATAATAAATATTGAGGAAGATTTTCGCCCTTGCCATGAGAGTGAACGCAGCATAGCGGAGTGAACGAAATGGCAAGCACCAAAGGCGAAAATCTGACGATTTTAAATGGAGGTAAAGTATGGCACATATTTTAATAGTTGATGATGAAATGAATATCAGAAAGGTTGTCCGTGAATATGCGGAGTTTGAAGGCTATGAGGTTACAGAGGCGGAAAACGGCATGGAAGCCGTAAATCTATGCCACGAAAATGACTATGACCTTATTATAATGGACGTTATGATGCCCAGACTTGACGGATATTCCGCCTGCAAGGAAATACATAAGACAAAACAGATTCCCGTTATAATGCTCTCAGCAAGAGGCGAAGAGTATGACAAGCTTTTCGGATTTGAAATAGGCGTTGACGACTATGTTGTGAAACCTTTCTCCCCTAAGGAACTCATGGCAAGAGTCAAGGTCGTACTTAAAAGAGGAAAATCTTCCTCGGATTCCGCAAAACCCGACAAGTATGTGTTTGAAGGTCTCGAAGTCGATATCTCAGGCAGAGAAGTGTATGTGAACGGTCAGAGAGCTTCAATGACACCAAAAGAATATGACCTGCTTTTCTATCTCGTCAGAAATAAAAATATCGCCCTTTCAAGAGACAAGCTTCTCGAAGAAGTTTGGGGATATGACTTTTTCGGTGACGACAGAACTGTCGATACACATATAAAAATGCTCAGAAACAGTCTCGGCGAATACAGAAAATTTATAGTCACTCTCAGAGGAATGGGGTATAAATTTGAAGCCAATTAAGAAAATACGCTCCGTTTCCGCAAAAATACCGCTTAAATTTACTATATGGCTCTATTTTGTCGGATTTACAATAATAGTATTTGTCCTGCTGTGGCTGTTTCAGATATTGTTTCTCGAAAAATTCTACGTTTACATGAAAGTAAGGGACGTGAACAATTCCGCTGAATATATCATAAATTCGTATGAAAACGATTCAAGCGAAGTATTCAATGAGAATCTGACAAATATTTCAGTCGATAACGATTTGTGCATTGAAATTCTCGACAGATACGGACGTTCCCATATTTCCCGTGAAGTTTTCGGAGACTGCCTTATCCACGGCAGAGAAAACAGTACATACATATATGTCCAGAAAATAAACGAAAACGGCGGTCAGCCCATTCAGGGAAAAGTCAAAAACCCACGCACAGGCAGTTATATGATGCTCTACGGCTGTATGATAGGCGATTCCAGACAAAATTCAGGCTATCTCCTCATAAATACCGCCCTCGCCCCTGTCGGCTCTACTGTGACTATTATCAAGCGTCAGCTCATGATAATAACCGCTATCCTCGTAATTCTTGCGTTTATTATCTCGCTTTTCATGTCAAACAGAATTTCTCAGCCCATAGACAGAATAACACGCTCCGCTGAAAATCTCGCAAAAGGTGACTTCAATACAAAATTTGACGGCAGAGGATACCTCGAAGCCAAAAAATTAGCCGATACCCTCACTTATGCCGAAAATGAACTGTCAAAAGTCGATACCATGCAGAGAGATTTGATTGCAAATGTCTCTCATGACCTGCGTACTCCCCTTACCATGCTGAAAGCTTATGCGGAAATGATTCGTGACCTCTCAGGCGATAACCCCGTCAAGAGAAATGAACACCTCGAAATTATTATCAACGAAACAGACAGGCTGTCCCTTATGGTAAATGATATCCTCGACCTCTCCAAACTCGAAAGCGGTAAACAGAAACTCTCTCCCTCAGAATTTGAAATAAAAGGCAAACTTAACGAGATAATCGCAAGATTCAAGGGAATTTCCGAAAAAATGGGATATAATATACAGTTTACCCCCGATGAGGAAAAAATGGTTTTCTGCGATGTCGTCAAAATTGAACAGGTAATCTATAACCTCATCAATAATGCTATCAACTATACAGGCAAGGACAAACAGGTTTTCGTAAGACAGATAAATCAGCCAGACGGCGTTTTAATCGAAGTCGAAGATACCGGTGACGGTATCGAAGAAGATAAAATCAAACTGATTTTCGATAAGTATTACCGCTCCGAAAATCATAAGCGTGAAGTTGTCGGTACGGGTCTTGGTCTTTCCATAGTTAAGGCTGTCCTCAAACTCCACAATTATGACTACGGTGTCAGAAGTACACTCGGAAAAGGTTCAACTTTCTGGTTCAAGATAAATGATAACAATATAAGAAATAACTAAAAATATTTTTATCAGGTTTAAAAAAGTTTACACTTTATTCTTAATGTTATCACGTAGTTTTCACATTAGCCATTTATAATATTTATGCTGACGGAGAAATCCGAAAGCTGATTTTCATGGTAATTTAGTGTTTACCCCAACATTAAATTATTAAATCCCCAATAATCCCTATATCATGGCAGATGAGCTTCCTTTACCCGAGGAGGCTCGTTTGTTTATAACGAGGTGTTCCTATGAAAAATATTAACTGGGGCATTACAGGTACAGGCAGAATCGCCCGTACATTTTCAGATGCCCTCGCCAAAACTCAGAATGCTGTACTTTATGCAGTCGCTTCACGCTCAAAGAATAAAGCCGAAAATTTCGCTCAGGAATACGGTTTCTCAAAAGCTTACGGCTCTTATTCCGAACTCGCTCATGATAATAATATCGACATTGTATATATCGCTACCCCTATGGCATCGCATTTCAATGATGTCATGCTTTGCCTTGAAAACGGAAAAAATGTCCTGTGCGAAAAATCCGTCACACTCAATTCAGAACAGCTTGAAAAAATTTTGTCAAAAGCAAAAGAGAAAAATCTTTTCTTCATGGAGGCTATGTGGACTAAATGCAGACCTGTTTTCCTTAAAACTATGGAATGGGTCAAAAATAACAAGATTGGCAATATAAAATATATAAAGGCTGATTTCAGCAACAATGTAAAATATAACCCTGATGACAGGCTTTTCCGTGCGGACTGCGGAGGAGGTGCGCTCCTCGACCTCGCAGTATATCCGTTAAGCTTTGCGGAGGCTTTTCTCGGATATCCCGATGAGATAATAAGTTCCGCACATATAAGGGACGGTATTGATTTGAGTAATTCAATTACGCTTAAATATAATAATGCTTTCGTCTCAATAGATTCAGGCTTTGAAATTCCTCTGAAAAATAATGCCATAATTTCGGGTACTGACGGATATATAATTCTCGGCGACCGGTTTTTCTGTACCTGCGATGCAGTCCTTTACGACAGGAACGGCAGCGAAATTGAAAAATTTAACGCTCAGAATATCATAAACGGCTATGAATACGAAATTATTGAGGCTCAGAAATGTATATGCGAAAACCTTGAAGAAAGCCCCCTCGTCCCCCATTCGGGTACTCTCTCAGTTATGAAAATTATGGACGAATGCCGCAGACAATGGGGCTTGAAATTTCCCGATGAACAGTGAGGATTTGTTATGATATATGTTACAGGTGATACACACGGAGAAATAGAAAGATTCAAAGACCCTGAATTTAAACAGCTCAGAAAAGGCGATTTGCTTATAGTATGCGGGGATTTCGGCTTTATCTGGGACGGCTCAAAAAGAGAAAAAAATAACCTTAAAAAACTTATGGCAAAAGATTATACTATCGCTTTTATTGACGGCTGTCACGAAAATTTCGATATCCTCGAACATATGCCCGAAAGAGAATGGAACGGCGGTAAAATCCACTACATAGCCGATAATATAATTCACCTCATGCGTGGACAGATTTACATGATTGAAGGAAAGAAAATTTTCACATTCGGAGGAGGTCACAGTCAGGATTACGATTTCAGACGCTCAGGCGATAAGTGGTGGGCAAGAGAACAGCCTACACATGAGGAAATTTTGCAGGCTCTCGAAAATCTCAAAAACTGCGGTAACAAAGTCGATTATATAATCACTCACGAACCGCCTGCCTCCCTTAAAGACTGTCTTGGAGTAGATGTTTTCCAGAGAATTGAAGCCCATGCATTTTTTGAGGAAATTATCAGAACTGTAACTTATGAAAAATGGTTTTTCGGAAAATGTCACGTTGACAAGCACATACCTATAAAATTCTACGGGGTTTTCAACAATGTAACCTTACTGAAATAACTCCATAATTTAGTAAATATATTTCCAGATATTTTGCATTGATTTAACAAACAAAATGAGATATAATTAAATTATCCCAAGAGGGAAATACATATCGGAGGTACGGAATATGTGCTGCAATATCTTTGAACTTCTCTGCAAGCTTTTCGGCTGCTGCGGAAAATAAGAAAAACAGGACTGTCATATGACAGTCCTGTTTCTTTACTTGTTGCCGAAAAGTGAAAAGCCTTTTTTCTGATAGGGTTCGCTTGTGCATGAGATGAATTTATATCCTGCCTCCTCAACCGAAGCTTTGATTTTATCTTCTGCGGGTGCAGTTTCCGAAATTATTTCAGCCTGTCCGTTATCGTGCGAAGAAGTTACACTTTTGACATCAAAATTCTTGCTGAAAGTATCACTCATATGCTTTTCGCACATTTTGCACATCATTCCCTCAATTTTTACGATAGTTTTTACCATACAATTACCTCCTGTCGTTATATGCCTTAAACTTTTGCATCAAGGCTGTTATACAGTTATATTTTAATGCATATAATATTCAAAGTCAATAAGCAAAGGCTTAATCAGCGGTATTTTTATATATTATCAACATAAAATACTGATTTTAAACATATTTATCATATATTCCGACAATGCATTTTTATTTTAAAGTTAGGAAAAAATAACGTTTAAACTCTAAAAATGTCTGATTGGAGCGGATTTACTGACAAATAAGTGATACAATTGTATTATAAAATAAAAAAGGAGGATTTTAATATGTCTATAAACTGGGGTAAAATAGGTCTTTTTGCAGGCGGTATGCTTTTCGGAACAGCAGGTCTGAAAATACTTTCAAGCAAAGACGCTAAAAAAATCTACACACATACAACCGCCGCCGCTCTCAGAGCTAAGGAAAGCGTTATGGGTACTGTTACAAATATCCGTGAAAATGCAGAGGATATTCTCGCAGATGCAAAGGATATAAACAAAAAAAGAACTGAGGAAGAACCCGAAGTAATTGACGACCTTTCCTGCGAAATATCTGACTGCGAAGAACCCGAAAACACCGAAAGCGAATAATCCGACAGACCGCTTTAAAAGGCGGTCTGCTTTTTAAAAGGAGAATTTCTATGAAATGTAAAATAATGCACGAAAGCTCAGGCAGAATAAGAGTACATATGATTCAGAAATATATGTCTCTCGCTCAGGCTGATATCCTTGAATATTACCTGCGCTCAAAAAAATTCGTCACAGGTGTGAAAGTTTTTGACCGCACCTGCGATGCTATAATCAATTACACAGGAGAAAGAAAAAATATAATCAATGCCCTTTCGGAGTTTTCATACGAAAATAAGGAAAATACTTCCCTCGTCCCCGAACAGACAGGCAGACAGCTCTCCCGTGAATATGAAGACAAACTCGTATGGCGCATAATTGGCAGAATATTCCGCAAAATCGTTATCCCCGTCCCGATAAGGAATATTATGTCCGTCATAAAATCACTGAAATATATAAAGGAAGGTATTAAACTCCTTGCAAAAGGAAAAATTGAAGTTCCTGTCCTCGATGCAACTGCTATCACCGTATCTATAATAAGAAAAGATTTCAATACCGCTTCTTCTGTAATGTTCCTGCTCGGCATAGGAGAACTTCTTGACGAATGGACTCATAAAAAATCCGTCACCGACCTCGCAGGCACAATGTCCCTCGGTATAGACAAAGTATGGCTTCTGAAAGACGGTCAGGAAATACTTGTTCCTGTCAATGAAATCCGAAAAGGCGATAATGTCATAGTAAGAACAGGCAGTATGATTCCCCTTGACGGAAAAGTTACAGACGGTGAAGCCCATGTAAATCAGTCCTCCATGACAGGCGAATCCGCTCCCGTCCATAAGAAACACGGAAGTCTTGTATATGCAGGCACAGTTGTTGAGGACGGCTGCGTTACTGTCTGTGTTGACAAAGTTACAGGCAGCGGAAGATATGACAGAATTGTCAAAATGATTGAAAATTCCGAAAAACTTAAATCCGAAACTGAGGACAAAGCTTCTCATCTCGCTGATAAACTTGTCCCTTACAGCCTTGGTGCAACAATTCTTACATATCTCATAACAGGAAATGCAACAAAGGCTCTTTCTATATTAATGGTAGACTTTTCATGTGCGCTTAAACTCGCCATGCCTGTATCCGTACTTTCAGCAATGAGAGAATGTTCTCAGAAATGTATAACCGTAAAAGGCGGAAAATTCCTCGAAAATGTTGCCGAAGCCGATACAATTGTATTCGACAAGACAGGTACTCTGACATTCGCAAAACCAAGAGTTAAAAATGTTGTCGCTTTCAACGGCAGAAATCCCGATGAAATGCTGAGAATTGCCGCCTGCCTTGAAGAACATTATCCCCATTCAATGGCTAATGCTGTTGTTGATGAGGCGGCAAGACATGGAATAACTCATGAAGAATGTCATTCAGATGTACAGTATATAGTCGCTCACGGAATTTCAAGCTATGTTGACGGTGAAAAAGTAGTCATAGGCAGCTATCATTTTGTATTTGAGGACGAAAAATGCATAATCCTCGATGATGACAATAAAAAATTCAGCTCTCTGCCCGATGAATATTCACATCTTTATCTTGCAATTGCAGGAGTTCTTTCAGCAGTGATATGTATTGAAGACCCTCTGCGTGAAGAAGCCGCTGATGTTGTCAGATATCTCAAAGAAATCGGTATTGAGAAAACTGTCATGATGACGGGTGACAGCAAAAGAACTGCAATAGCTGTCGGAAAATCTGTCGGTGTAGATGAATTTTATTATGAAGTTCTCCCTGAGGATAAAGCCGCATTTATCCGCCATGAACACGAACTCGGCAGAAAAGTAATAATGATAGGTGACGGTGTGAACGATTCCCCTGCACTTTCAGAATCAGATGCGGGAATCGCAATAAGTACAGGTGCGGCTGTCGCAAGGGAAATTGCAGATATTACCATATCCGCTGATGACCTGTATGCACTTGTTTCACTGAAAAAAATAAGCAATTCCCTTATGGACAGAATACATCAGAATTACAGAAATATAATCGGTTTCAATCTCGGACTTATAATTTTCGGTGTGCTTGGAATACTTCCCCCTGCAACATCAGCTTTCCTGCACAATGCATCTACACTTGCAATAGGTCTTAAAAGCATGACTAATCTTCCTGATACTGATTTATAAATAAAAATCCCGTCCTCTGCGGACGGGAATTTTTTTATTCAACTGTAACGCTTTTTGCGAGATTTCTGGGCTTGTCAACATCATAGCCCTTTGCGACAGATACATAATATCCGAGGAGCTGGAGCGGTATAACCGCAAGACTTCCTGCGAAATGGTCATCTGTCTGCGGAATGTATACTGTAAAGTCTGCTGTATCTTCCATGCTGTAATTTCCGTATGTTGTAAGACCCATGAGAGATGCACCTCTGCTCTTGACTTCAACCATATTGCTTACAGTTTTCTCATAAAGGTCATGCTGTGTGAGTACGCTTATAACGAGTATTCCGTCCTCGATAAGGCTGATAGGACCGTGTTTGAGTTCACCTGCTGCATAAGCTTCGGAATGTATATAGCTTATCTCCTTCATTTTAAGGCTTCCCTCAAGGCTTATAGCGTAGTCAATACCTCTGCCGATAAAGAAAGCATCTTTGGCATTTGCAAGCTTTGTTGCAAACCACTGTATTCTCTCTTTATCTTCAAGGATTTTCTCTATTTTATCGGGAATTGTATAGAGTTCTTTAAGGAGGGAATCGTATTTTTCATCGTCCATTTCACCTCTTGCCTTTGCGAGCTGCATAGCGAGGAGATAGCCTGCGATAAGCTGTGTGCTGTAAGCCTTTGTTGTTGCAACGGATATTTCAGGACCTGCGAGGGTATAGAATACATTGTCAGCCTCTCTTGCGATTGATGAGCCTACAACATTGACGATACCGAGAGTTTTTATGCCTTTTTCCTTAGCTTCACGCAGAGCCGCAAGGCTGTCGGCAGTTTCTCCCGACTGGCTTATTATGATAACAAGGCTGTCCTTTATGAGTGTCATTTTTCTGTATCTGAACTCAGATGCAAGCTCAACTCTTACGGGAATATCCGTAAAGTCCTCAATTACATACTGTGCAGCCATTCCGACATGGTAGGCACTTCCGCAGGCAACTATATATATCTGTGAGATTTTCTGCATCTCTTCATCAGTAAGACCAACGCTGCTGAAATCAATTTTTCCGTCTTTTACGACAGAATTTATAGTATCCTTTATAACTTTTGGCTGTTCGTGGATTTCTTTGAGCATGAAATGTTCATAGCCGCCTTTTTCAGCCGCTTCAGCGTCCCATTTTATTTCAGTGAGGGGCTTTTCGATTACTTCGCTGTCTATATTGTAGAAAGTGACATTGCCTTTTTCGAGTTTTGCAATTTCCATATTTCCTATATAGTAGACATTTCTTGTATATTTAAGGATAGCGGGGACATCAGATGCGACATAGGTTTCACCGCCTGTAACGCCTATTATCATGGGGCTGTCCTTGCGTGCGGTATATATTTCGCCCGGATAGTCCTTGAACATTACAGCGAGAGCGTATGAACCTCTTATTCTGACCATAGCCCTTGCGATAGAAGTCACAGGACCTTCATTATATTTTTTGTAGTAATAGTCGATAAGTTTTACAGCTACTTCCGTATCGGTCTGCGAATGAAATTCGTAACCGTTCTTGATAAGTTTTTCTTTAAGCTGCTGATAGTTTTCAATAATTCCGTTGTGAACGGCAATTACATTTGAATCATCACTGCTGTGGGGGTGAGCATTTTCGGTTGAAGGCTCGCCGTGTGTAGCCCAGCGTGTATGACCGATACCGCAGCTTCCCTTTACAGCTTCGCCGTTATTGGTCATTTTTTTAAGTTCTTCGAGTTTGCCCTTAGCCTTTACGATTTCGGGTTCTTTGTCACCGTCCCTGACAGCGATACCTGCTGAATCATAGCCTCTATATTCAAGTTTTGAAAGTCCGTCAAGCAGGACAGGGGCTGCCTGTATGCTTCCTGTAAATCCGACTATTCCGCACATAATAAAAACCTCCTGTTTCATTGGCAGAACACATATATGCCCTGCACAGATTAATATTATACATTATACATTATTCTGATAAATTTGTCAAGTTTTTGTTTGATTTTTAATTATAAAAAAACTGCGGCAACATACCGCAGGTTTTTTTATTAAAGACTGTTTACTTTATAAATTGAATTTCCGCCGTTAGCCTTTACCTGACGGACAGCAGTATCCATTTTTATAAGGAGTGAATCGAGGTTAAGGCAGTCATTGGGGAGATAGTGATAAATACTTCCTGATGCTGTAAGCTGTGTCATGATTCTGTTTACTTCATACTGGCTTGACATTACTGCAAGTATACCCTCAGCGGTTCTCTGTGCCTGAGAATCTGATACATTGCTGTTGAATATGAAACAAAATTCATTTCCTGTTATGTTGTATATTTCCGCAACATCTGAGAAATTTGCTTTAAGCTGTTCTGCGATGCTTGCGAGGTATTCGTCACCGAAATCATATCCGAAAGTATCGTTTATCTGTCTGAATCTGTCGAGGTCAAAGACAGCTATATTGAACTGGTCTGTTTCGAGTCTGGGAAGGATATCATTTTCGAGAGCATATCTGTTTTTCATACCTGTAAGGATATTTGTGAGGGCGATATCCTCCATTTTCTGCTGTGACATTTTGAGTCTTTTGCCTGCTGCATCGAGGGCATTGCTTCTTTCTTCGAGTTCCTCCTCGTTTCGTTTTGCACGCCTTATAGCGAAGTATATTGCAATTTCGCCGACAACGAGGAATATGATGAGGATAAGCTGTGCTATGCCGTGAACCACTGAATTACGTTTATTGAGGGTTTCGGCATTTTCAATTGAAAGTTCAACTGTTGAAGTAATTTTTGTTTTTACATCGGCTTCTATTATGTAAACGTTATCAAGATACAAACTAACATTGTCTGTGCCGAAATTTGACATAGAGTTGAAAAGTTCCTGCAATTTGTTCTTATATCTTTCAATAGCCTCTTTTGCTTTAGCATATTGTTCAAGTTCCTTTTCGGAATGACGTTTTTCTGCCTCATAAAGTTTCATATTCTTTTCTATTTCTTCAAAGGCTTTTTTTTCGTTCTGAAGTACATTGCTATCATCATCTTTCATATCGGATATAAGAAAGAGTACGTTTTCGTTTACTTCTGAGAGTTTGTCGCTGATAATTGACATATACTTTACAGAATTTGTTGTACTCTTGTTTATTTCTCTTGCCCTTGTATAGATAATACTGAGAACACCCGTATTGAAAAGACATACCACCGCAAGCATTACGGCAGTAAACTTATAGACGCTGACATTTTTATTTTTACTTTTTGCCATTTTATATCCTCCTGTCAGTTACCAAGAGGATTGATAAGGAACTGAATATCCTTATCATCGAGATTATCCGGAGTTACTCTTGTAACGCCTGTATCAATGGCACTTGAAACTGATTCACCGTTACAGGCTTTCTGTGCATTTTTAACACCGAGATAGCCCATGTTGTAGGGATTCTGAACGATAGTTGCATCTATTACGTTTTTATTCATGAAATCTATAACATCATCTGAGCAGTCAAAGCCGATAACGCTTATAGTGTCTTCAAGACCTTCTTCTGCGACGGCATCGCAGATTCCGAGGGTAGAGGCTTCATTTGCACCGAACATGACTTTTATTTCATTTTTGTCATCTGCTTTGATTGCATCGAGGGCGATATCCTTAGCCTTTCCCCTGTCGCTGTCGCAGTACTGCACGTCAGAAACTTCGATATTTCCGTCTTTTGCGGCTTCTGTGAAACCTCTTATTCTGTCGGCGGTATTCTGTGCTGTTTCGCTGTCTGAGACAATGAAAGCCTTTATATCGCCGCCTGCGATATCGGCAGCGGCTTTTCCTGCTGTTTTTCCGCCTGCGTAGTTATCGGTACTTATGCAGGTTTTTTTGCTTTTTGCATTTGTATCGGAATCAATTGCGATAATCGGTATACCATTTTCGCTTGCGGCATTGAGTGAATCGTTGAGTGCATCTTTGTCTATGGGAGCGATAACGATAGCACTTACACCTTCATTGGCATATTTATTTACAAGTTCAATCTGCTGTTCGAGGTTGGCGGGATCCTGAGGTGCGTCAAAGATTACCTCTGCGCCTATTTCTTTTCCTGCGTCTTCGGAACCTTTCTTGATAATTTTCCAGTAGTTTGAAACCTCAGCCTGTTTTTTGGAAAGTACAGCGATTTTAAGTGAATCGTTCTTTTTTGAGCCGCAGCCGCCCATTATTGATACAGATGACAGTGCAAGGGATACGAGCAGAACATTTTTTAAGAATCTTTTTGTTTTGTTTTTCATGACAATATCCTCCTTATGGTAAATTTGTCCTGAGACGTATATATAGATATATTTTACCACATTATTAAATGAATTTCAAGTACCTGTACAAAAATAATTGCACATAATTGAAAGTAAAGTTTTGTACACTTTATTCAAATTTTTTTATGACAAATGCCCTTGCATAGGTAAGTATATATACAAATCATGCGGAAAGCACTGTCTGTATATTAAAAATTTCCCTTAAAACAGCCTTTTTTCACACTGTTAAAATTACACGCCTGCTTTTTGGAAAATATCACCAAAGAGATTCTGTATTTTTAAAAATTACTTGACAATTTTATTTAAAAGTGGTATACTGATTGTAAGTGAATACTCTACTATGCGCTTTTGCATTTTAGTACAATTTGTTTGAGCGGCTTGTCACTATATAAAAAATAAATTGCCGCTGCGATATTATAAGAAGGAGAGTTGAATTATGCGCTGTGAAAAGTGCAATGCAGAATTTGCACAGGATTTGATGTTCTGCCCCCAGTGCGGTGCGCCCACTAAAAAGGAAGAACCCAAGAAAAACAATTCGGAACGCAACATCGAAGGATTTGAAAATACTGTCGCTGTAAAAAAAGAACTTAAAAAAATAATCGACCTGCACGGTAACGGAATAATTTACGACAGAGAAAAATTTATCGCCCTCCTGAGCGACTATATCCCCGAATACGACAAGGAACGCCGCCTGCTGAAAAATATGCTCAGGGCAGGCGTGCTTAATGATATGCTCAATGAAGTAAATCAGCAAATCGCCATAACAAAGGCTGAACAGTTTATCGTTGACGATATGTTCCTTTCAAAAAATGCCGCCGAATTTGTCGTTTCATGCTTCGCTTACCTCCTCGACTGGGACTACGAAGCCACTATGTATGAGGCTGAGAAAAAAGTCACCGAGGAAGAAAAGAAAAAAGCTAACCAGATACTCATAGATTCAAAAGTCTATACAAGAGCTATGGCTTCAAAATACAGATTCAGGCTTTTAGGCAAAAATGTAGTTGTCATACCCGACGGTTATACAAAAATAGACGGTTTCTGCTTCGACGGATTCAGAAATATACGCTCCGTTGAACTCCCCGATTCAATGATAGCCATAGGCGAATACGCCTTCTCAAACTGCAAGGGTCTGAGAGTAATAGAATTTCCCGCATCAATAAGACTTATAAAACAGGGTGCTTTCAACCACTGCGAGGAACTTACAATGCTCAAAATCCCTGACGGTATACTCGAAATAGAGGACGTTACCTTCCAGTTCTGCAGAAGTCTCGAAATAATCGACGTTCCCCCCACTGTCAGCAGTATAGGTGCTATGGCGTTCGCAGGCTGCGAAAGTCTCAGAAAACTTTTCCTGCCCGACAGCATAAAGTTTATTGACGAAAATGCTTTCGCCTATTGCAGCGCACTGACAATAAGATGCTACGAAAATTCCTACGTCCACAAATACTGCCTCAACAACGCAATAAAAGTGGAAACTGTTTCGAGAGGTCTTTTCTTCAAATGACAACCACATATAACGAAAGGAATGAATTTTAATGATTGAACTTAAAGTCGGTCAGGAAGTTGAAATGGAGTACGGAGGCTATGCCAAGGTACTCAGCGTCATCGGCAGCGGCGGTCAGGGTATCGTCTACCTCGTCGAATTCAACGGAATGAACTGGGCTCTGAAATGGTATGATGTGGATAAAATCAAAAATCCTCAGGCTTTCCGCAAAAATATCCAGAACAATATAAAGGCCGGCGCACCAAGCGACAAGTTCATATGGCCGAAATATCTCACAAAGGAAAATACCGACGGAACTTTCGGCTACCTTATGGATCTGCGCCCCAAGGGATTCGATTCTTTTGTCGATATACTCAATACATACAAACTCGAAATAGACCCCATGACAGGCGTTGCTTCAAAAAGACCCGTGAGATTCACAAGCCTTTTCGCTATGGTTACGGCTGTAATAAATATAGTAAACGCTTTCCGCCAGCTCCACCGTGCGGGAAAAAGCTATCAGGACCTTAATGACGGCGGTTTCTTCATCAACGTCAATACAGGCGATATCCTCGTAGTTGACTGCGATAACATCGCCCCCGACGGAAGTAACTTCGGTATAGGCGGTAAACCCGGATATATGGCTCCCGAAGTCGTAAGAGGAATCGCTAAGCCGAATGTACAGACCGATAAGTATTCCCTCGCAGTAGTCCTTTTCAAACTCCTTTTCAGAGGCGACCCCATGGAGGGCGAAAAAGTTGTAAAGGATATCTGCCTTACAGAATCTTCGGAACTGCGCCACTACGGTCAGAATGCCGTGTTTATCTATGACCCCGACGACAACTCAAACCGCCCTGTCAAAGGTATTCATGACAATGTTATAAAATTCTGGAGAATCTACCCCGACTATATAAAAGATGCTTTCATTCTCTCGTTTACAACAGGTATAAAAGAACCTAACAGACGTATCATAGAAAATGAATGGCAGAAACTCTTCGTCCGCCTGCGCTCGGAAATAATAATGTGCAGCAGATGCGGAAGAACCAATTTCTCATCAATGTTTGAACAGCTCAATGATACTACTTTCAGATGCCCGAAATGTCAGAATGTCATAGGCTCAATAGGTTTCAGCGACAGACAGTGGCGTCTCCCGCTGTTCAGGGGCTGCCGCTTCTATGAATGCGAAATTGACCCCAAATCAGACGATTTCCAGAGCGTTGCAGGCGAAATTGTCGAGAACAGACTCAAACCCGGCGTACTCGGCATAAAGAACTGCTCCTCACTTACATGGAATGTAAGATTCCCTGACGGAGTGTTCTATAATATCGCCCCCGGAAAAGGCTTCCCCATTTGGAGCGGTCTTGAAATAGATTTTGGCGAGATAAAAGCTAAAATATAAGAAAGGAAGTTGAAAAATGAGTACAGGCAGAAAAGCCCGAATGTTCGGTGAAGACCCCCTCGATGCAGCGGGTGTTTCAAGAAAAAGCCTTGTCATGTTCTTTATGATAGATACCTCAGGCAGCATGAAAGGTACTAAAATGGGCGAGCTTAATACCGCTATGGAGGAGCTTATCCCCGAAATACGCAGAATAGGTGCGGCTGATACGGAAGTTAAAATCGCTGTGCTTACATTCTCTTCTGATGTAAACTGGATAACTCAGCAGCCCGTCCCCGTTGAAGAATTTGAATGGTCAAGACTCAGGGCTGACGGTGAAACAAATATGGGTGCGGCTTTCGCAGAACTTAACAATAAACTTTCAAGAAGTGCCTTCATGAATGCCCCCTCACTTTCATATGCCCCCGTCATATTTCTTATGACAGACGGCTATCCCTCAGACGATTACCGACAGCAGATTGATGCCCTTAAAAATAACAGCTGGTTCAGATACGGACTGAAAACCGCTCTCGCAATAGGAAATGACCCAAATGACGAAATGCTTGAACTGTTTACGGGTGACAAGGACACAATTATGCATACATCAACAGGAAATGAACTCGCAGGAGCAATAAAAACTATTGCAGTTACATCAGCTCAGATTGGCAGCAGAAGTATGACCCTCTCCGCTTATACAGGCATGGAAACAACAGAAAATGATGTATATTCAGCCAAACAGAACCAGCTCGGTCAACAGTTGCAATAATAGAATGGAGTAATAACTATGAAAAAATCTAAAACAAATATCCCGATTATTATAATACTCACTATTTTGTACTTTGCAACTTGGTATGTACAGTCTCAAGTTACAGGTATTGAGGATGAGGGCGTTGTTGAAATGCAGCAAAGTGCAGTGGAAATTCAGGAAAGCCTTGAAGGCGTCGGTGACAATGTAAGCAGTATTAAGGGTACTCTCTCAGGAGCTACAAAAAGTGTTGAAGATGTAAAGGCAAATATCGCTGATGTTCAGGAAAAATTACAGTCTCTCGCAGATAACAGCGATTTTCCGAAGCCGCTCACAAGTCTTATTATGGAACCTATCGGACAGCTCGACGGTATAGCAAATTCACTTGAAGGTGTTTCCGGTCCTGTAAATGGTGCAAATTCAGCACTTGAAGGTGTTTCCGGTCCTGTAGACGGTGCAAAGAAAAAACTCAATTCAATAATAGGTCCTCTTAACAGCCTTAAACACGTAGACCGTAAGGGCAGAGTAGGCATGATTGCACAGGCTTTCTCAACAGAAACTATCTTCCTTGTTCTTCTTGGCGGTTTCCCCGGATTTATTGTTGCTGTGTCACTTAACTTCATATATGCACTCTATTCATTATTCTTTGTTATTATCCACCTTGGTCGTACATCAGCCATTCCGGGTGTTGTTATGCAGTTTTTAAGTATTTTTACAAACACCATCATATTCTACTTTCTGAACAAAAACAAAAAAATGCACGCTGAACTTAACGAAAGCTACGAACAGGCTATCGAAAATAACCGTATCATTCAGGAAAAAGACGAGGTTCTTTCATACCTTGCCTACTATGACCGTCTTACACAGATGCCTAACAGACACCTCTTTATGGAAAACCTTGAAGAACGTTCAAACAATGCCGAAGAATATACAATCATTTATGCCGATATTGATAATTTCAGACATATAAACGATACTTTCGGTCACGGTGTCGGAGATGAACTGCTTGTGAAATTTGCCCAGAGAATAGAGGGCGTATGCGGTGAAGAAATTTTCTCCGCAAGAATCGGTGGTGACGAATACGGATTTATCCTCCCCGCAGGCTATACACAGAATGATGTTGTACAGTTCATCGCAAAGCTTCAGGGCGTATTCGGTGAATCAATCGAGGTAAAAGGCGAACACTTCTCACTTACTGCAAGCTTCGGCGCAGCTACTTTCCCCGGAGACGCAAGAAGCTCCGAAGACCTCTTCCGATGCGCTGAAACTGCTATGTTTGCCGCAAAGACAAACGGAAAAAATCAGCTTTGTTTCTATATGAGAAATCAGTACTAAAATTAAAAACCGCAGGAGAGTTTTTCTCCTGCGGATAATATACGAAAGGAAGGTCAGATTTTATGGAAATAAATTCAATGTATAATACTGCAAAATCTATGATTGACCGTGTCAAGGCTGCAAGACCAGATGCAATTTCCGATGATGCCGCTCTTTGCCTTATATTCACGGAGGATAACGAGATTTTTACAGGCATAAGCAGTATAAGAGTAACAGAAAATGACGTTCTCACAGTAAGTGCGGAAAATAATGCTATCATGTCAATGATATCCGAACAGAAACTTGAAGCTTCAAATATGATAACTGTTTCTTTCTCAGATTACAGCATATGTATTCCCGATGAAGAAAGCCTTGAACTCCTTTTCCGTGCAAGCGATGCAAATTATGAGTGCAATATTGCTGTATCACATGATAAAATGATTGCTGCACAGGATATGGAAAATTTCAGCGCAGAAGAAACTCAGTCCGCTCCCGCAGAGGATATTCCCTCGCCTTTTGCGGATAATTTTGACAGTTCGGACTTCAATTCGGGATTTGATTTCGACAGCGTAGCCGCTGACCAGCCTGTACAGACACTCGGCAGCCCTGCGGAATTTGTATCTGATGTCACTCAGGATACAAGCAATCCCTTCTATGAAGCTCCCTCAGATGCTCCCGCTGCAAATACTCCCGTTTCACTCAACGATATGCCTAATTACAACAATAATCAGCAGCAGCCGCAGTCGGGTTATATGTATCAGCAGCCAAATATGGGAAACAGCCAGATGAACAGCCAGTATCAACAGAATATGAATCCCTATGGTCAGCCTGTAAATCCCTACGGTCAGCAGAATATGCAGCCCATGAACGGACAGTATATGCAACAGCCACAGATGAACCCCTACGGTCAGCCCATAAATCCCTACGGTCAGCAGCCAATGCAGCAGGGCGGTTATATGAACGGCTACTATCAGCCTCAGTACCCTCAGCAGCCCGTAAACGGCACATATTACAACGGTGTTGTTTCAGGTCATTACCCACAGAACGGCAATCAGTACAGTCAGAATAACAGCCAGTACCACCAGAACAGTACACAATATCAGAGAAATTCCGTAATGGTTTCGGGCATGATGAATTCAGGCGGAAAATCCTCCGCTTTCAGAAAAAGACTCAACAGCTATATGAGTGACGGAACTGAAAACAATGAAGCTCCTGCACAGCCTGTTCAGTCTCAGAATGTTGTCAGCAATACTCTCAATCAGGTTCAGAGCAATGCAAACAAAGTCGCTCAGAATATGCAGAGCGGAAAAGCTCCCTCCATTGATGAAATGATGAGAGATGCAAAGAAACAGAAAAAAGTTGCAAAGGTAAATTCCGATTTCAAGAAGAAAATGAAAGACATGGGATTATAATAAAAAACGGGACTGTAAAAAGTCCCGTTTTTATTTGTAAAGCAAAACTGCCGCACCCAATACGGCAGTTGAAATGCATATGCATTACTTTATGACGATACTTCCGCCCGCCCAGTTTGAACTTATCTTACCGTAAAGTCTTGTCATAAACTTAGTCTTTGAAGTTTTAAAGAAAGTCCATACGAGGAAGGAAATGAGAACTGTCATGCAAGCTGCGATAACTATGCCGACCCATTTTGTCGGTATAGCTATAAGACACACCGCCCATATTATAGCGACAGCAACGAGTATTATAGGCAGGCAGAAATTTATAAATGACCTGTTTTTCACCTTGATATACTGCTGTACGTCTTTAAGGGAGAGATTTTCGGAATAACGGGCGATAAAAGAATCGGGTCTTGCCCATTTGCAGAAATCCTTGATACTTTCAAACTTTGTTGAAAAATCCTGCTTCGTAGAAGTAACACGATAATTTACAGTAATTCCGCCGCTATTCTGTTCAGTACCCATAATATGTACGACTGTGCCTGCCTCAGCTTGTCTGGGCAGAGTTTTCGTTACCAAAAACTTTCTGTCAACAGCGTCCTGAATATCGTTAAGTAAATATGTCATAAAAAAACTCCTTCACTATTTTTTATGATTTCACACCATGTAGATTGTAAATATAACCCATAACAGAAATTACAACACGCAAAATCCTATCATCATTTGTAATTATAACATACTTTTCAATAAATATCAAGTGCTTTTAAAAAAAAACGAATCATAAAAAAGGCTTATATGCGTAGAATTTTGTTTGTGGTTTTTGAATTTTTTTATAGTTTATATACAAAAAACACGAATTTAAGGCAAAAATCGATAATGTTTAGTAAAGCTTAAAAACATTTTAATAAAAAATTTAAGAATATAAGAAAAGAAATAATATTTGTCTTATTAAAAAAATTAAATTCTAAAAAATAATAAAAGGCATATTGCATTTTATTTCCGTATGTGATACAATTGAATACGGACAAAAAATTCAAAGGAGAATATGATGAGTAATTTCAGAAAACAACACATGGCAATTCAATGGAACGATATCGTCAGTAATGATTCTCATGAGCCTGCTGTCAGTGCCTCTTTGCAGGAAAAGGCATCTCTTGTCGGGCGAGTGGGATTTATGATGCTTTCAGTCGGGACGGGCGCATGGAGAGTGCGTGCTTCAATGAATAAAATCGCACGTTCCCTGAACATAGTCTGCAACGCAGATATAGGACTTCTTTCCCTTGAATATACCTGTACGGAAAACGGACAGACCTATACAAATGCCCTTGCACTGAGTACAACGGGAATAAATACCGACAAACTCAATGAACTTGAAATGTTTGCGGACGGTTTTCATGAAAGAGTGGAAAAATATTCCATAACACAGTTTCACAGGATACTTGACAAATTCGATGCCATGCCTCACAATTACAAGGCATATAATCTTGCACTTGCATCTGCACTTGCCTGCGGAGGATTTACATTTCTTCTCGGCGGAGGAATAATCGAGATGATTCTCGCATTTTTCGGTGCAGGTGTCGGACAGTTTGTAAGAAAAAAATTTATCGAACGCCACATAACACTCCTTGCAAATGTAACCGCAGGAGTTGCATCAGCCTGCTGTACATATGCACTCCTTTTCAAGCTTGCGGAAATGATGCTGGGAATCGCACATTCGCATCAGGCAGGATATATATGTTCAATGCTCTTTGTAATTCCGGGATTTCCGCTTGTTACGGGAGTGCTTGACATAGCAAAGCTTGATATGCGGTCGGGACTTGAAAGGCTGGCATATGCAATACTTATAATAGTAATGGCAACGCTTACGGGCTGGGTGACATCTCTTGTCATTGATTTCCACCCGCAGGATTTTGAAGAAATAAGTATAAATCCCGTTCTCAGGGGTGTATTCAGAATGATTGCAAGCTTCTGCGGAGTTTACGGATTCTCATTTCTTTACAACAGCAAGAGAAAAATGGCTGTTACCGCAGGTCTTATCGGTATGATAGCCAATACTTTAAGGCTTGAACTCATTGATTTCGCAGGAATACACGCTGCAACAGCGGCATTTATAGGCGCACTCACCGCAGGACTTCTCGCCTCGGCAATAAAAAAATATATAGGCTATCCAAGAATAACAATAACAGTCCCCTCAATCGTCATAATGGTTCCCGGAATGTTCATGTACAAAGCAGTATACTATATGGGACTCAATGACTCAGCTTCGTTTGAAATGTGGTTTATGAAGGCAATACTCATAACAGTATCAATTCCGCTCGGACTTATATTTGCAAGAATACTGACAGATGAAAATTTCAGAAAAACAAGCTGACGGAGGAATATATGCAGGATAATGAAATCATAAAACTTCAACCACGAAAACCAAAAGGTATACTCCGACTTGTTTTCAGCCGTTTTTTCATTGTATTCATACTTCTTACCGTACAGATTGGGCTGTTCGTCATGCTTTATGAACAGATTATGACTCTTGTGCCGTATTTCACGGCTTTTCAGCTTGTATTTGAAGTCGGAATGATATTTTATCTTTTCAATTGCAGCATGGATTCATCTGCAAAACTGACATGGCTTATAATGATAACAATATTTCCGATTCCCGGTACATTTCTGCTGTGGTTTACAAGGGCAGACATGGGTCACGGATTCATAAGACAGAGGTTCATACACCTCGTCAATGAAACACATGAAAAAATTCCACAGAATCAGGAAGTTATATCTCAGCCCGAACTGATATCATCAGGTACGGACGATTTGTGCAGATATGTGAATATCACAGGCTGTTACCCTATATACGACAATACTTCAACGGAATACTTCTCATGCGGTGAGGGAAAATATGCCGTAATGCTGAAAGAACTCGAAAAAGCCGAAAAATTTATCTTCATGGAATATTTCATCATAGATGAAGGCGAAATGTGGACGAATATACTTAAAATATTAAAGAAAAAAGCCCAGCAGGGCGTTGAAATCCGTGTGATGTATGACGGTATGTGCGAAATGTCAAGCCTTTCCTATAATTATTCGCACAGAGTCCGGAAACTCGGAATAAAATGCAAGGCTTTCTCCCCTATCAGACCGCTTATATCAACTTACTACAATTACAGAGACCACAGAAAAATTCTTGTCATTGACGGAAAAGTCGCTTTTACAGGCGGTGTAAACCTCGCCGATGAATATATCAACAGAAGAGAACGTTTCGGTCACTGGAAAGATGCCGCAGTTATGCTGAGAGGAGATGCCGTCAACAGCTTTACACTGATGTTTCTGCAAATGTGGAATATATCCGAACATGAACCGCAATGGGACGAATGGCTCGTAAATCATTCAGAAAAAATACCTGATGCAAAAGGCTATGTCATGCCCTATGGAGACTGTCCGCTTGACGGTGAAAAAGTCGGGGAAAATGTATATATTGATATCCTCTATCATGCAAAAAATTATGTCCATATCATGACTCCATACCTCATACTTGACGGTGAAGTTGAAAATGCCCTCGAATTTACAGCTAAAAGAGGCATAGATGTCAAAATAATTCTCCCCGGTATTCCCGATAAAAAAGCCGCATATTCCCTCGCAAAAACACATTATAAATCACTTGTAAAGGCTGGTGTGCAGATTTATGAGTATACCCCGGGATTCGTACATTCAAAAATTTTTGTAAGCGACGATATAAAAGCTGTCGTAGGCTCGATAAATCTCGATTACCGCAGTCTCTACCACCACTTTGAATGTGCCGCTTATATGTATGATACGGAATGTATTCCCTCTGTCGAAAAAGATTTCTGCGAAACATTGAAAAAATGCAGAAAAGTAGACGAAAATTCAATAAAAAACGAAAAATTATTCTATAAGGTTGCGGGCAGTATTCTTAAACCCTTTGCACCGCTTATGTAACAGGAGGACAAAAAAAATGAAAAGTAAAATAAATCCGTTTATGTGTCTGGTAATACTGATTTTTTCAGCCATTATAATCGTACCTGCACTCATATTCACAAACAATAATAAATCCGCTCAGACCGAAAACACCACAGAAAGCAGCGAAACAGCAAAAAATGAACCCGCTCCCGATGATAACGCTCAGGCAGTAACTACCCAGCCACAGGAGGAAGCTCAGGTTCAGGAAGAAACTGCCGCTGAAACACAGGCAGTCTCCGAAATGGAAACTACTACAACAGAAAATAATTCCGTTGGCAGAATAACTGCTTCTTTCAAACCCGAATATCTGAATAAATATTCCCCCAATGCAGAATTTTACGGCGAAAGAATCTCCGTAATAGGCGATTCAATAGCTTATGGATTTGATGCATACGGCTATATATATGATTATAATAATTTCGCTATGGAAAGCGTTTCAATATGGAATTTCGACAACTTCACAATCGACAAGGGCGCAGGCGAAATGGGTCTTGTAGATGCGGCTGTCTATGTAAATCCCTCCCTCATATATATGTCACTCGGAATGAATGATATAGCAGGCGGTGATACCGAAAGCTTTACAAAGGCTTATAAACAGAGAGTTGAACAGCTTCTCGCAGGTATTCCCGATGTTACAATTGTCGTTGCAGCTATAACTCCTGTTACCGCAGAATGTGACTATATAGACAACGCTGTTATAAGAACATATAATCAGGCTCTCTATGAAATGGTTGAAAGTATGAACTCTCCGCAGGTTTATTTCTTTGATGCATACTATGCAGTTGCAGAACCGAATACATTAAATCTCCCGTCCGATATTTCAGGTGACGGAATACATCTTGATCCTGATACTTATGGCATACTCCTCAAAGCTCTCTATAATTTCCTTGATGATACTTCCGCAATGCAGCAGATTAAAAAGTGTGAGTCAAATTCACAGACTTCACAGTATACCGCAGGTGCAAACCAGAACGCCAATAACGGATACACCGCAGGCGCAAACCAGAACGCCAATAACGGATACACCGCAGGCGCAAATCAGAACGGCAATAACGGATATACCGCAGGCGCAAATCAGAACGGCAATAACGGATACACCGCAGGCGCAAATCAGAACGGCAATAATGCCAATAACGGAAATATTGACGAGTACGGCAACGACTATGGTTATTATGATGACGGCGGTTATGGCTACGATTATGGCTATGATTACGGTTATGACTACGGTTATGACTATGGCTATGATTACGGCTACTATTATTAATTGATAATCAAAAAAATCTCCCTTGATTCAGGGGAGATTTTTTAATTATTACGCATTGTTTTAATGTTTACCGTTACTATGCCGAGTACGACAAGTATAAGTGATACTGTCACCCTCCACGGCTCTGCTGTACTTCCTTCCGATAAGAATACTGCTGAAAGTATTACTCCGAAAACAGGATTCATAAAGCCAAAAACAGATATTCTCGATACAGGATTGTATTTGAGGAGTATTCCCCATAATGAAAATGCTGCGGCTGATATAAAGGCAAGATATAAAAGTATAATTATGCCCGAAAAACTTATATCATGCAGTCTGCCTCCGAATATAAGCCCTGTTATTATCATAACAAGACCGCCGAAAATAAACTGATATCCGCTTAAAGTGACGGGATTTTCATCTGCGGTGAATTTTTTGGTGAAAGCTGATGAAAAGGCGTGTGAAATTGCTGATATCAGAATAAGTCCTTCTCCTGAAAATTTCAGGCTCATATCTGCCTTTGCAGTGAGATTTATCAGTACAACTCCCGAAAATCCCAGCAGACAGCCAAAAATTTTTCTTATACCGAGTTTTTCCTGATGAAATATGAGAGATGCCGCAAGTATCGAAAAAAATACATTTGATGCGTTTATTATACTGCTTTTCATGCCTGTTGTGTTGGCAAGTCCGATATAAAAAAATGTATACTGCAAAACCGTCTGAAAGAGAGAAAGTATAAAAATTCTTGGAACGCTTTCTTTTTTGGGTATGAGCAGTTTTTTCTGTCCTGCACTTCCCATTAATACAGCCATTATTCCTGCGATGAAAAATCTTGTCCCCGCAAATAATATCTGTGAAAAGCTTTCGCCTGACGGTATTTCAAAAAGTTTATATCCGATTTTTATGCACGGAAATGCACTTCCCCACAAAAGACAGCATATCATTGTCATTCCAAGCACTATCGGCAGGCTTGAAAATTTTTTCTCTTTGTTATTCATTAAGAATTTCAATCGCTTTCAGATATTTTTCTCTGCGTCTGATATCTTTTTCAGAGGGGACAATTCCCGATGCAGTCATACGGCTGAGGTCGGAATTATGCTTTAAATCGGCAAGCTTTACTTTTCTGGCTATGGGATTTGTTTTAATTTCCCTTACATAGTCAAAATAGTCAATATTTTTATCATGTGTGAGAAGTTTAAGTGCATCTGTGATTTCTTTCGGAAAATCTTCCGCAAGTTTTTCAAGGGTTATATCGGTATCTTCTGCCACATCATGCAGTAATGCTGTGCATATTTCTGATTCCGTATGCATCTGTTCGGCAAGGTGGAAAGGGTGGAATATATAAGGCATACCGTTTTTGTCGGTCTGTCCTGAATGTGCATTATAGGCTATATGCATAGCCTTTACTGTAAGTTCTGTATATATCATTTTTTTACAATAATTACCTGTGTGGAGGTTGCGTAGCTTTGTGTGAATGAAACATTTTCTTCTCTTTCGGGAGTAACTGAAATTCCTGCAACACCTGCATCATATTCGCCTGAATTTACTGAGGGGATTATGGAATCGAAATCCATGCTTTCAACGACAAGTTCCATTCCAAGTTCATCGCATACAGCATTCATCATGTCAATATCTATGCCGACTATTTCAGAACTTTCGTTAAAACTTTCATAGGGGGGAAATTCTGCATTTGTAGCGACTTTTATTGTGCCTTCTCTGGGAATGTCGCTTTTGGGTACATATGAGACTTCATCGGCATTGTCGCCAATCCAGTGACTTTTTATTTCGTCAAGAGTGCCGTTTTCTTTAAGTGCTGATATGGCGGAATCAATTTTTTTGCCCATTTCGTCATTATCTTTTGAATATGCAACGGAATACTCCTCAACTGCAAAAGGCTCGTCAAGAATGGTAAGAGAGGTATTCTCCTCGACAAAGACATTTGCTGTTTCAGCATCTATGAGTACAGCGTCAATTTCACCGTCTGCAAGGGCTTTTACGGCTTCACTTCCCGTACTGAAAGGTTCTACCTTTGCGCCCTCGATATCCTGAGCGAATATATAACCTGTTGTGCCTAACTGAGTGCCGATTTTTTTTCCTGAGAGGTCATCTGCACTTGTAATGGGTGTATTTACGACAGATTCTTCCTGTTCTTCCTTACCGCAGCCCGAAATGCAGGCTGTGAGTATCAATGCTGACAGTATAATTCCTAAATTTCTTTTCATAACCAAACTCCTTTTTACTGATTTCAGAAATAATACTATAAAAACATTATAACTCTTTTTTTTTAAAATTGCAATAATATGTTTAAACTTTATGATATAATACAAATTATAACAATCATACTTGTATAAGTTGTATATTATCACTTTAAAGATTTTAAGCTTTAAATTATTAAAATCATATTGACATTTTTTAAACAGTGTGATAAAATATTATTCATATGATAAAATACCAAAATGAGATAAGGAGATGATTTTTTTGAAAAATACTTTCGGTTCAAGCGTTGCACTTACCATATTCGGAGAAAGTCACGGTCAGGCAATAGGTGCGGTTCTTGACGGTCTTGCATCAGGTATACCCATTGACGAGAATTTCATCGAAAAACAAATGAATCTGCGCCGTGCTGTCGGTAAACTTTCAACCGCAAGACAGGAAGCTGATAAAGTGAAAATCCTCAGCGGTGTTTTCAACGGCAAAACAACAGGTACTCCAATAACTTTCATGATAGAAAATCAGGATACAAGAAGCAGGGATTACGGAGAACTCGCCTATAAAGCCCGCCCTGCCCATGCAGATTTCCCCGCTCAGATGAAATATCACGGATTTCAGGATTTCAGGGGCGGCGGTCACTTTTCAGGACGCATAACCGCAGGAATTGTCGCAGCAGGTGCAGTCGCTATAAATGCACTCGCCTGTAAAGGTATTAAAATAGGCACACATATCCTCTCATGCGGAGGAGTTTATGACAGAAATTTCATCGACATCGAAAATGATATAGATACTCTTAATAACCTCGATTTCGCTGTACTTGACACCGATAAAGCCGAAGAAATGAAATCCGTTATATCTTCCGCAAAATCTGAAGGCGACAGCGTGGGCGGCAGACTTGAAACGGCTGTTGTCGGATTTCCCGCAGGTGTCGGTGAACCATGGTTCGATACGCTTGAAGGCGTTTTATCTCATGCGCTTTTCAGTATTCCCGCTGTAAAAGGCGTGGAATTTGGCAGTGGTTTCGCCTGTGCAGACAAAAAGGGAAGCGAAAACAATGACGCTTATTTCTCCGAAAACGGCAGAGTTTTCACTGAAACAAACAATGCAGGCGGTATAATCGGCGGTATCTCAAACGGTATGCCTATCGTTTTCAGATGCGCTGTAAAGCCTACTCCCTCTATTTACAAAACTCAGCAGACAATTGATTTAAACACCTTTGAAGAAACATCTTTACAGATTCAGGGCAGACATGACCCTGCTATAATACACCGTGCAAGAGTAGTTGCTGACAGCATTACCGCACTTGTACTCTGTGACCAGCTCGCCCTCCGCTACGGTACGGACTGGCTCGCTTAATTATCAATAAAGGAGTTTTTATTATGTCAATGAATATCATCAGGGAACTTCCCCACCCTACCGAAATCAAAAACGCTCACCCCCTCTCAGAAGAATTAATCAGGCTCAAAGCAGAACGTGATGAGGAAATCAAAAAAATCTTTTCAGGTGAATCCAATAAATTCCTGCTCATCATAGGTCCTTGCTCCGCTGACAATGAGGACAGCGTTATTGACTATATAACAAGGCTCAGGGAATTGCAGGAAAAAGTAAAGGATAAAATCTTCATGATTCCCAGAATATATACGGGTAAGCCAAGAACTACGGGTGACGGCTATAAAGGTATGCTCCACCAGCCTAACCCTACCGCTATGCCCGATTTGAAAAGCGGTATCATAGCTGTCAGAAATCTCCATATGAGAGCATTGTCTGAAACAGGCTTTTCAGGTGCGGACGAAATGCTTTACCCCGAAAATTTCAGTTACCTTGATGATTTACTTTCATATATAGCAATAGGCGCACGTTCCGTGGAAAATCAACAGCACAGACTTGTTTCAAGCGGAGTTTCCGTTCCTGTCGGTATGAAAAATCCCACAGGCGGCGATATTTCCGTAATGATGAACTCCATAACCGCTGCACAGCACCCCCATGCATTTATTTACCGTGGCTGTGAGGTCAGAAGTGACGGAAATCCCTATGCCCATGCCATTTTAAGAGGTTATGTGAACGACAGAGGTCAGTCATTCCCGAACTATCATTATGAGGATATTTACAGACTCGCTCAGACTTATGCCGAAAAAGGTCTGAAAAATCCCGCACTTATCGTTGATACCAACCACTCCAATTCAGGTAAACAGTTCAACGAACAGATAAGAATTTCAAAGGAAATCCTCCACAGTATGCGCCACAGTAACGATATTAAAAAACTCGTCAAGGGTCTTATGATTGAAAGCTATATCGAGGACGGCTCACAGAAAATCGGTGAGAATATCTACGGAAAATCTATTACAGACCCCTGTCTCGGCTGGGAAAAATCAGAAAGACTTGTCCTCGATATCGCTGAACTTCTTTGATAATCGGAGGAATTATGGACAGAATAGCTGAAATTATGGACAACTCAGTAAAATTCGGTGAGGCAGTCGGTGCAGGCTGTCTCGTATTCAAAGACGGAAAAGAACTGTATTCTCATTTTTCAGGTCATGCGGATAAATTAAAAAATATCCCCATGCAGAGAAATACTATTGTAAGGCTTTTTTCACTCACAAAGCCCGTAACTGCGGCTGCGGCTATGATTTGCACGGATATGGGATTAATCTCCCCTGATGACCCTGTATCAAAGTTTTTCCCTGAATATTCAAAGCTTTCGTATCTTGACGGTGATAATATAATCCCCTGCAACGAAAATCTGAAAATATCCCACCTTTTAACTATGACTTCGGGGATTCCCTATGCAAATAATTTCAATAAATCCGTTATAGCTTCGGCAAAGCTTTTTGATGAAGTCATTTCCCGTCAGAACAGCGGCAAAGATATGACTACTCAGGAATTTTGCCGAAAAGCTGCTGATATTCCGCTTATGTTCAATATGGGCGAAAAATGGGACTACGGCATTTCAGCCGATATAACAGGCGGTATCATAGAAAAAGCTTCAGGTATGAAATACAGTGATTTTCTTAAAAAATATATCTTTTCCCCTCTCGGAATGAATGATACTGATTTTTATGTACCTGATGACAAAAGAGACAGATTTTCCGCACTGTATTCATGGAATGACGGAAAACTTGTTCAGGATTTCGGAAATTATCTCGGTCTTACGGATTATAAAAATCCGCCTGCATTTGAATCAGGCGGTGCAGGACTTTGTTCAACTATTGATGATTATGCAAAATTCGCAAATATGCTCACAAATAAGGGAGAATTTAACAGCAGACGCATAATCAGTGAAAAATCTTTTGACTATATGATTTTCCCGAAACTTTCAGATAAACAAAATACCTTGTGGGACAGGCTTAAAGGCTATAATTACGGCTGTTTCGTGAGAATTATGACCAATCCAGAAATATCGGAAATACGAACGGGAAAAGGTGAATTTGGCTGGGACGGCTGGACAGGTACTTATTTCTGTTCAGACGCAGTCACAGGTATTACTGTTTTGTATTTCACTCAGATATGCGGTGCGGGTACTACACGTCAGGCGGCTGAAATCAGTGGTATAGTCTATGATAAACTTGTAAGGAATATATAAGAAAAACCGACAGTTTTATGACTGTCGGTTTTTTTCACCATGAATTGAGTAAATTTATATCCTTTTCAAATTCGCCGTTTTCGTTTCTGTAAAGGGCAGTATCAATATCCATGTGCAGGAATGGTATTATTTCGGGATTTTTTTCAGCGACTTTATATATGCTCATAATTGAGATATTATTGAAATTTCCCATATATGCACCGTTTTCAGTACCCTCGTAAAATCTCCAGCCGCTGTCATTAAATGTATCGGACGGTATATCACGGTACATATATCCGACTTTACAGCCGTCAGCAGCTATTCTGTTGGTAACTATGCAGTATTCCGCACCGTCCCATATTTTGAGATGTTCGGATTCTGCATTGTCGATGATATCGGAATTAATCAGCGGGACAGTGAGTTCACATATTTCTCCGTCCCTGTCCCTGCCCCAGAATGAACGGTAGAAACCGTTTCCGAAACCTGATACGGCAAGAACCATATTCAAATCAGTATCGGGGATTGTCCAGTCTGCAAAATCACCGTCCCAGTCCTCATCATAGGCGAGTTCGCCTGCATTTTTCATAAATATAGGCACAAAATAGTCGTCATAAAGTTTTTTATTTTTATTTTCTTCACGCCATTTTCTGACGAAACTGACATATTTTTCCGCACCTTCCGCACTTATGAAAGCCATCATTCCGCCGTATACGGGGAAACCGTCAAAAAATCCGTCTGAATCTTTCGGAAGATTGGGAAAATCCGCAAGTGCAGGCTCATATTTTACAGCAGGCTTTGAATTGAATTTTATTCTTGCCGCACTGATTCTTATACCTGCAACAGAACTTTCGGTGTATGCAAGTTCAACAGGATATTCACCACTTTTGACGGTTTTTATAAATGACGGGCAGAAGTCCTTATGATAAAGATATGCAAGAGGGTCACCGACAACAATTCTTCCGCTTGGGAGATTAAGTATTCCTGCGGTGATACAGCTTCTTGTATCACTCTCGACAAACTGTCCTCTTATAACGTAGGGGTCGGGCAAATGCATATTAAGGTATCTGTAATTCTGCTTTAATATTTTTTTTAAATCCATTTTCCGACCCCCTTCACATTCAATACATATATTATATCATATATATCATAAAAATGCAACGATTTTTTGATAAAAAGGGGAATCTGAGTATTATTTTTCAGCGAGTAATTTCTCTGCGCTTGCGATTTTAACGCAGATTACAAAGAGTTCCATAGCTTTTCTGAGGTCATCGACAGGCGGGAAAGTCGGGGCAATTCTTATATTTCTGTCTCTTGGGTCAACACCGTAGGGGAATGTTGCGCCTGCGCCTGTGAGTGTAACGCCTGCTTTTGTGCAGAGCTGTACAATTCTCTTTGCACAGCCGTCAAGAGCGTTGAATGAAACGAAATATCCGCCCTTGGGGTCAGTCCATTCGCCTATATTGAGGGGTTTTATTTCCCTGTTGAGGATATCGCAGACAATTTTGAACTTGGGGGCGATAATTTCCTTATGTTTTTTCATATGGTCTTTCATATGCTCAAAAGTTCCGAAAAATTTAACATGGCGGAGCTGATTCATTTTGTCATAGCTGATAATGCTTATGCCGAGGTGTTTTTTGAGTTCATTGACATTTTCCCTGCTTGCACCCATTACGGCAACGCCTGCTCCGGGGAAAGTTATTTTTGAAGTTGAGCCGAATATGTAGACGATATTTTCGTTATTTACTTTCTTTGCTTCTTCGAGGATATTAAGTATATATTTCGGTTCATCGGTGAGGTGATGTATGCAGTATGCGTTGTCCCAGAAAATACGGAAATCCTTAGCCTTTGGTCTGAGGTTTGCGAAACGCTTTACAGTTTCATCGCTGTAAGAGATTCCGTCAGGGTTTGAATACTGAGGCACGCACCATATACCTTTTATTTCGTCGTCCTGAGAAACAAGTTCTTCTATCATATCCATGTCAGGACCTGTTGATGTCATGGGAATATTAATCATTTCGATTCCGAAAAATTCTGTAACCTTGAAATGTCTGTCGTATCCGGGGACGGGGCAGAGGAATTTAACCTTGTCGAGTTTTGACCACGGGGTACTTCCGAGTATACCTTTATTGAAAGCGACCTGTACTGTCCAGTACATTGAGTTAAGGCTTGAATTTCCGAAGATAATGACTTCATCGTGGTCAACGCCTATCATATCGGAAAAGAGTGTCTTAGCTTCGGGGATACCGTCAAGCATACCGTAATTGCGGACATCAACACCATTTTCGCTCATAAAATCGCCGTCATCGAAAACGTCGAGCATATCAAGGCTGAGTTCAAGCTGTTCCTTGCAGGGATTGCCTCTGGACATATTCAGAGAAAGGCCCTGTGCCTTGAAATCGTTGTACAGGGCGATATTTTCGTCCCTGAAAGCTGTAAGCTGTTCTTTTGTCATTTCGGATAAATTCATTTAAGAAACCTCACCTTTCAATATAATTAAAATGTGTTTATATAATAAAGTATACCACAGCAAATGAAGTTTTTCAAGTGACAAAATAACAAATGATAAACTTAAAAATCTCAATTTTTTAGCGTTTTTCGCATATCTCGCAAGGAATACAATTATATAAAGCTTTAATTTTTTAAATTTATTCGGTTATAATTGTCATTATGCATATATAAAAAAACATAGCTTTGTCAGAATTGACGAAATTTATGAATTTTTATTGACTTTTCGGAAAAATTATTATAAAATGTAGCTATATAAATATAGTAAGGAATTGGGAAGATACTGATTAAAATTATTATGGAGGTCTTTTATATGAAAAAACTTTTTAAATCAGCGTTTTCTCTGTCTGTGGCTTTAAGCCTTATGTGTTCGGCACTTCCCTCTGTCTCGTTTGCCGAGGATATACCGACCGTTTACTCACAAGGAAACATAACAGGTTATGAACTTATAGAGGATATGTCAGAATCAGGCGAAGGCAGTCTCTCCCTCGATGCACCGAAATTTTATGCAAACTATCAGGAAAATGCCCACAACTACGGCAATTACCTCGATGAAAACAATGTTCAGGTGTACCTCAAATTCATGGAACTTATAAATCCTTCCAATGAAACCATACAAGTAACTCTGCCTGAACCTGTCTCATTTGAATGTTCCGTACTCCCCACTTCTGCAAGATTTACGGATTCCGACCTCGAAGCACTGCGAAATGCCGTGTATAATTCATGCTGGGCTGGCATGGTATGCGCTACTTTCGATATCCCTGAACTTTTCTGGGTCGATTTAACAGGCACTGATATAAACTATTCGTATTCCAGCGCAAGAAACAGAACATCAGGCACTTATACCTGTACCATAAATTCACTTAAACTCACTCCTGCTCCGTACAGCGGCTTTAAATCTATGAACGAAGTGCTTGAATATAAGGACAAACTCAATGAAGCCCTCGAAAATTTTGAGGTAACAGGCGATTCAAGATACGAACAGCTTAAATCTATACATGATACTATATCAACTTTTACATATTACGATATGGATTCACCCTTTTCGGGAAATGTACTCGGTTCTCTCGTACAGCCCGGTGCTGTCTGCGAAAGCTATTCAAAAGCCTTTAAATTAATATGCGACAGACTCTCAATCCCCTGCATATGCGTTTTCGGAAATTACGACCTCGAAAACAAAAGCGCACATATGTGGAATTACGTTCTCATGGACGATAACAAATGGTACGCTGTCGATGTGACATGGGACGACAGGGACGGCAAAAACGGCGTGGAATATAATTATAGATACTTCCTCAAAGGTTCGGAAAATTTCTTCACCGACCATACCCCCGAAGAATACTATATGACCGCTAATTTTGTGTATCCAGAAATCTCCGTCAATGACTATGACCCGTCTTTCGTACCCGATACCGATACAACCGAAACTACAACTTCTGCAACCGAAACTACTACAACTTCAACAACAACAACTACTACTACTTCCACAACCACAACTCAGACTACTTCAACAACGACTACAACTTCAACAACTACAACCAAGACTACAACTCAGGAAACTACTGTGACAGAAACTACTACCCGCAGAACTTCCCCCAAAAATACCACCACTACAACTACTGCAACTACTTCAACTGCTGCCGAAACTACAACAACTGAAAAAGCTGACGAATTTGTATACGGTGACCTCAACCATGACGGACTTTGCAACGTTGCAGACCTCGTTTACTGTTCAAATGCAGTCCTCGGAAAAACTGTTCCCGAATATTCATGCGATATAAACAATGACGGCTTTGAAGATGTTTTTGATGTAATCATCATGAGAAATCTCGCTGTTGAAGATGTATACGTTCTTCACTGATAAAAATATTATAAATCTCCCGTGTTGACGGGAGATTTTTTATGTTTATTATTGACAAATCGGCTTTAAAGTAGTAAAATATATATGTATTTCATAAAAAAGAGGTAATTTTATGCATAAGGAATTTTTAATGGGAAATGCCGCTGTCGCTATGGGCGCAATTGCGGCAGGTCTTAATGTCGTATGCGGCTACCCCGGTACTCCCTCAACGGAAGTCCTCGAAACTGCCGCTAAAAATAATGACGGAAAACTCTATGTAGAATGGTCCGTAAATGAAAAGGCTGCTATGGAACTCGGCGCAGGTGCAGCATATTCAGGCGCAAGAACTATGGTGACTATGAAACAGGTCGGTCTCAATGTTGCCGCTGACCCCCTTATGAGCCTTGAATATCTCGGTGTAAAGGGCGGTATGGTTATCATGGTAGCTGATGACCCCGGTCCTATTTCATCACAGACTGAACAGGATACAAGACATTTCGCATCTTTTTCAAAACTTCCGTGTTTTGACCCCTCATCAGTTCAGGAGGCTTATGAAATGATTCAGGAGGCTTTTGAGTATTCCGAAAAATATCATACCCCTGTATTTTTCCGCCCCACAACAAGAGTCTGTCACGGCTATGCCTCAATAAATGTAAAGGACAGGAACGAATATAAAACAAATACCCCCGAAGGATTTGTAAAAGATTCCTCTAAATGGGTAATATTCCCAAGACTTTCATTCAACGCTCATATTAATATCGAAAAGAGAAATGCAGAACTTTCAGATGTTTTTTCTGAATATAAAAGAAATATCATCACTCCTGCAAAATCTCCGTGCAGAAAAGGTATAGCATCTCACGGCATAAGCTATACATATGTTCAGGAAGCTCTCAAAAATAAGGAAAATCCTGCTGTGCTGAAAATATCCACTCCGTTTCCTTTCCCCGAAAAGCTTGCTGTTGAATTTTTGAAAGACCTCGATGAAGTCCTCTGCATTGAGGAACTTGACCCCGTTATCGAACGTGAATTAATCTATGTATGCGGAAAATATCACCTCAATACAAAAATTCTCGGAAAACTTACGGGTAATGTAAAAACTGCGGGCGAAAATACCTGCGACAGCGTTTATAATAATATCGCTGAATTTATGGGCTGGGAACTTCTGAATCAGGATTCCCCTGAAACTCCTCCGCTCCCTGTAAGACCTCCCGTATTATGTGCAGGCTGTCCGCACCGTGCAAGCTTCTATGCCGTTAAAACTGCCATGAAAGGTCAGAAATCCGTTTTCTGCGGAGATATAGGCTGCTATACCCTCGGAAACGCTATGCCTCTCGATATGGTTGATACCTGTCTGTGTATGGGCGCAGGCGTGAATATCGCTCAGGGTATAGGCAAAATCGAACCCGATACCAGATGTTTCTCATTCGTGGGAGATTCAACATTTTTCGCATCAGCTATAACAGGCGCAGTCAATGCCGTCTATAATCAGGCTGATATGACACTGATAGTCCTCGATAACTCCACTACCGCCATGACAGGTCATCAGCCTCACCCCGGAACAGGCAGAACCATGATGGGACAGATTGTCGATAAAGTTAATATTGAAGCTGTCCTCAGAGGCGTGGGGCTTAAAACTGTCGAAACAGTCAACCCCCTCGAACTCGATAAGGCTGTCGAAACTGTAAAGCGTGTATCCGCTGAAAAGGGCGTAAAAGCTGTTATTTTCAAGTCTCCGTGTGCAGTGCTGATAAAACCCGAAAAGCCTGCCGTTATTGACGAGGATAAATGTATCAACTGTAAAAAATGCATAAATTCCCTCGGCTGTCCTGCGATAATCATATCAGAAGGAAAAGTCAGAATCGACAGCTCTCTCTGTACAGGCTGTGGTTTATGTTCTCAGGTCTGTCCCGTAAATGCCATAGGAGGTAAGGAAAATGAATAAAAATATACTTCTCTGCGGTGTGGGCGGTCAGGGTATTGTCCTCACTTCAAAGCTTACGGCTGCGGCTGCTATGGAAAAGGGTTATGATGTGATGAGTGCCGAAACTATCGGAATGGCTCAGAAAGGCGGAAGCGTTTTCAGTTTCCTGCGTATCGGCGAAGATATGTATTCCCCCATGTTCGGCAAAAAATCCGCTGATATAATCATAGCCTTTGAACCTGCGGAAGCTGTGAGAATGATTCCGTACCTCAAAGATGACGGCTGTGTTATAGTAAATACAAATCCTGTCATGCCAGTAACATCTGCCCTTAAAGCAGGAAATTACAGCGGAAATGAAATGCTCGGATATCTGAGACAAAATGTAAGAAACTTAATCACTGTTGACGGAATTAAAGCCTGTCAGGATATAGGCTCTCCGAAAGTATTAAATATGATAATGCTCGGAAAAGCTGTAAAAAGCGGCGTTCTGCCGTTCAGCATTGATGACGTAACAGCAATTATGGAAAAAACTGTAAAACCACAGTTTGTCGAAATGAATAAAAAAGCCCTCAACTGGGAATGAAAGGATTTTACCATGCAGATAAGCGAAAAACAAATAAACCTCGTCAATGAAAGAATTAAGGCTCTCGTAAGCGCAGGCAGCTTCTACGGAAAAAAATTAAAAGAGGCAGGAATAACCGAAATACATTCCGCAGAAGATTTCCTTAAACTCCCCTTTTCCGAAAAAAAAGACCTGCGTGAAGCATATCCCCTCGGTCTTATGACAGCCCCCGAAGAAGAAATAGTCCGCATACATTCTTCATCAGGTACTACGGGTACTCCCGTTATTATCCCCTATACCCAGAAAGATGTTGACGACTGGGCAACTATGTTCGCAAGATGCTACGAAACAGCAGGCATAACCAATAAGGACAGAATACAGATTACCCCCGGATACGGCTTATGGACGGCAGGCATAGGCTTTCAGGCAGGTGCGGAAAAACTCGGTGCTATGGTTATTCCTATGGGTCCGGGAAACACTGACAAACAGCTTCAAATGATGCAGGATATGGAAAGTACCGTAATATGCGCTACTTCTTCATATGCACTTCTTCTTGCCGAGGAAATACAGAAAAGAGGTATCAGCAAGGATAAAATAAAACTCAAAAAGGGCGTTATCGGTTCTGAACGCTGGAGCGACAAAATGCGTGAGAGAATCGCAACAGAACTCGGTATAGAACTCTATGACATTTATGGTCTTACCGAAATCTACGGTCCGGGTATCGGTATAAACTGCGAATATAACAGCGGTATGCACTACTGGGACGACTTTATATACATAGAAATTATAGACCCCGTAACAGGCGAAAACCTCCCCGACGGCGAAACAGGCGAAATCGTCATAACTACCCTCGTGAAAGAGGGCGCACCCCTTATCAGATACAGAACCCATGACCTTTCAAGAATTATCCCCGAAAAATGCAAGTGCGGAAGATGTTTCCCGAAAATAGATGTCATCATGGGAAGAACCGATGATATGATGAAGATTAAGGGCGTAAACGTTTTCCCAAGCCAGATTGAGGAAATTCTCGGAACTTTCGAGGAAATATCAAGTGAATACCAGATACGCATTTCTCACCTTGACGGCAAGGATACAATGCGTATATATGTTGAAACTACGGGAGATTACGACTTTGCAGTCCTCGCAAAAAGAATTGCAGAAAAAGTCAAGAGCAGAATCGGTTTTACTCCTATCGTAAAGGTCGTTGAAATAGGAGTTCTTCCGAGAAGTATGAAGAAAACAGCCCGTGTTATTGATGAACGCTATGATTAATTAAAAAGGGTGCAATTGTCCCCCATTCTGAAATAAGGAGTGATATTGTGAAACATCTTACAGCATTTTTATCCGCAGTTGCAGTTATTCTCTCAGCAGTGCCAGTTTGTACATCTGCGGAGGAAAAAAAATCGGAATTACTGAATGTTGGAAATTTCGTAATCCGTGACGAAAATATCGTACATCTCGGAGGTGCTGACTGGCTGAGAGGTGCGGATTACCTTTTCGATGAACAGGATAAAGTACCGCAGAATCCCGATAATATGTCCGTTGACAGCGAAATTTTCAAGAATACATCAAAACTCAACTGGAATCCCAATCAGCAGATGGAATACGGCTCGGCAGATTTCTATATTGATTTCGGTGCAAATTACGTCATAACCAATATCGCTTTCCTCGATACAAACGGTACTCCCGTATGGACTGTATCAGACGGCGAACCCTTTAACTGGAATGACATCGCAACAGTAAATATGGACCGGTATAATTCATGGAGGAGCATTAAAATTGAAAACCCTCAGCCTACAAGATATATGCACTTCAGTTCGGACTACTGCGACAGCGGTGTAAGTGAAATCGCCCTCTACGGCTATAAATCCTCCGAACTTACCAAAGAACAGACTGCTAAAACTGCTCCTAAACCCTCATCAAAGGCTTCTGACCTGACAGCAGGTCAGTCCGCAGGATTCAATGCCTTCATTGATGACCCGCTGACCGCTATAATGGCAGCCGGAAATGTCCGTGAATACCATAATTTCAGCTGGCTTCTCGACAGCAGCGGAAAAGTTAAATTCACTCAGGGTACATGGGGCGATATGGATTCATATTATTCCATGATGAAAGAACGCAATATAAGTATTATTCCGTGTTTTCAAGGCGGCAGTACAGTAATTTCAGGCGGTGAAAAGGCAAACGAAATCCCCGTACCAAAAGATGCCGATACCCTCGACCCCACAAGCTATGCAGTCCATGCTCAGGCTATGTATCAGGTTGCCGCACGTTATGGCAATAATAAAAATATTGACAAAAATACTATAAATATCACTGATGCTCAGGAAGTAAAAATTGGTATGAACCTCCTCAACGCCCTCGAAAATTCCAACGAACCAAATAAAAGCTGGGCAGGAAAAGCAAATTATTTCACTCCCTATGAATTAGCCGCCATGTGCAGTGCCGATTATGACGGTCATGAAGGCAAAATCAAAAACGCAGGCGTTAAAACTGCTGACCCCGATTTCAAACTCGCAGTAGGCGGTCTGCTCACTCCCGAAAAAACTCTTTTCCAGTATCTCGATGAGATGAAACTCTGGTTCGACTATAACAGAAAAGACGGGAAATTTGCGGTCGATATAATAAATATCCATATCTCCCCCGATGATTTCAACGTTGAAAGCAGTAATTTCAGAAAGAGATTAAGCGAAATTCAGAACTGGATTGCTGAAAATGCCCCGAATACAGAACTCTGGATTTCTGAATTTGAAATACCTATGTCTGATTGCGAAGAAGAAAACCTCGATAACCATGACAATGAAAATTATCAGCTTAAATACGCTCAGAGAGTCGCAAGAACTTATCTTGCCGCCATGGCTGAAAATGTAACAAGAATTACTAAATTCCAGCTCCGTGACGAGGGTGAGGGCGTTTATTACAATTCAGGTCTTGTAACTCAGAAAGGCTCATGGAAAAAGAAAAAAGCATGGTATTACCTTTCATGCATGACAAGCGTCCTCAAAAATGCCGATTTCGTAAGCGAAAATAATCTGAACGGCGTGAATATATGGGAATTTAAGGACAGACTTACAGGCGATATAATCAAAGCTGTATGGTCACCTACAAATGAGGACAAAATTATTAAAAATTACAGTCTCTCATCTGACGGAAATTCTGTCGCATATATTACATCTCCCTCTGAATTTGCAGGCGGTACTACTGAAAAGTTAAACGTGAAAGACGGTAAAATCTCCCTCGACATTTCCGAAACCCCTGTCTATATCACTCTTTCAGATAAGGAAAAAAATATAATCAATGACAGAAATTCCATGATTCGTCCGCAGGAAATCTCCCTCACTATCGACAAATCAGGCGAAGTAAACAATCTCGGTTCAGCCCCAAAAGATACAAACCTGAATCAGATTTACCGTATGTTCGATGAACCCGATACAATGCCCGACCCCGTTTACGGCGATACCGATAACCTCAAAACCCCTGAGACAAATTCAAATAAAGCCGTTACTGCATATGCTTTCTTTGATAGGGAATATGTGTTCAATGCGTTTGCCGTTTACGATACTTACGGTACGGGCGGAATCTCTGTATATGATGCCCATACCAATAAACTTCTCTGGTCAAATGACCTCGGCGGATATATGTACCGTGCCGTTTCACTTACCGCTGATAATCCCCCTACTGACTGCCTTAAAATCGTCAAGGAGGGCGGCGATATGAATGAACTTTCATTCTACGGCTATGAATCATCTTCGGAAAAAGACTGGGATATTAATAAAGACGGTGCAGTTGATGTATTTGATATGATTCTCATGCGTCAGAATCTTGAAAAATATTCCAATGATATTTCCGCACTCAATGACTTTATTCTCAATAAAAAATAAAAAATGCCCGAAAGCAATTCAAAACTGCTTTCGGGCTTTTATTATACTCCGTATGTGTTTCTGTATTCAAGCATCTTGTCAAGGTATTCCTTGCCTGATACTATGTCATTCTTTATAGCATCTATTATATCTTCCATGGTAACTATCGGATATACGGTAACTCCGAAATCACGCTTTACTTCCTGAACGGCTGAAAGTTCGCCTGTACCCTTTTCCATTCTGTCAACAGTTATAACCATACCTGTTACATTAACATCAGCGGCAGATTTAAGTTTCGGCATGGATTCACGCAGAGCCTTTCCCGATGTCATAACATCATCAATGATAACAACCTTTTCACCGTCTGTAAGTTTTTTTCCTACAAACATACCGCCTTCGCCGTGGTCTTTTGCTTCTTTTCTGTCGAAACAGTAGGAAACGTCAATGCCGAATTTATTGCTGAGTGCAACAACTGCCGATACAGCAAGCGGTATTCCCTTGTATGCAGGTCCGAAAAGAGTTTCAACAGGGATATTGTTTTCGTGTATGCATTCGGCATAGTATTCACCGAGTTTTGCGAGCTGTGCGCCCGTCTTGTAGTTTCCGCAGTTGATAAAGTAGGGAGCGATTCTTCCGCTTTTCAGGGTAAATTCCCCGAAAGTAAGCACTCCGCAGTCAACCATGAATTTTATGAAACTTTCCTTGTATGTCATTTTTTTACCTCCGTTATTTGATAAGTTTTTTGATTGCACCATAATATGCCTTTACTTTGTTAGAACCGAATGTTTTGACTATTTCGTTACTAATATTCTGTTTTCTTTTGCTGACATTACCTGTTTTATAAAGATTAAATATATTGAGCAATTTCTTTTTATTATCTGTACTCAAGTTAAGTGGTTTTATGGCTATATCAAATTCCGTTTCTTTGTTTTCAGCAGGTTTGACCTGAATTGGTTTAATTGTTTGAACTGTCTGTACAGATTTTACAGGCTGAACTGTCTGTTTTGGTACAGAAGTTGTATTATTAATATTTCCTGCAATATCAGATGATACCTCTATTTTTATATTCTTAGTTTTAAGAAAATTTCTTACAAACTCATATCCTTTGTCATTGCTTATAACATGGCAGTCTGCATTTTTATCCTCACCGAGAATATAACCCAGAAATGTTGAAAGCTGAAAATCAAGGGCATTTTTCTCACCGCACTCAACTCTGTAAAACTCTATTTTTGCCTTACATTCAGCAAACTTCTGAAAAAACGGAATTGGTATACTTTCGGCATTCTGTGTATAGAAAATAATCACGGTTGATATTTCCGTGAGTTTTTCCAGACCGTTCAGCCCTGAATAGTGTACATTTTCGTAATCTATCAGATAATAGCGTTTCTGTATTGGTTTCAGTTCTGCAACATCACAAGATGAATTGAATATATCATCATCAAATAAATTAAAGTTGTCCATAAATCTCCCGTATTACTTTATGAGTGGTTTGACAGCCGCATATATAGTTTTAGTTCGTTCGCTGCCGAACTGTTTGCAGAGTTCCTGATTAATCATATTTTTCAGTTTAGGCATGGCGACATTTTCTTTTTTGAGAAATTCGATAACGAGTTCCCTTACGAAATCCTCATCGGCTTTTTCAAGACCGAGTTCTTTTACAGCGGCTTTTATTTCTGATTTTTTGGCATTATTTTCCTTATTGCTCTTTGAAATTTCGGGAATTATGCGTACACGGACACCGTTTCTGCGCCAGAAATTGCATACATTTTCAAAACCTCTGTCGTTGCTGACTATGAAACATTCGCAGCCGTTTTTCTTGCCAATGATATATCCTATGTATGATGAAAGCTGGAAATCAAGTGCATTCTGACCTATTGTCTCAACGCCGAAATACGATATTTTCGCTTTTGTCTCGATAATCTGAGTATGAAGCTGAAAAGTCATTTTGTCGGCATTAGCACTGTAAAAGATTATCACGGTATCGGTTTTTTCGAGTTCGTCGATACCCTGAAAACCCTCTGTTTTCACATTTTCGTAATCAACAAGGAAATATCTTTTTTTCTTTTTGCTGTTAGTTTTTTCAGGCATGATATTCACCTCCGTTCGCAGTCCGCATATGGCGGACTAAAATAAATATCCGCATTCGGGGCATCTCGGATAATCAATATCAAGCTTAGTACCGCAGTCTGGGCAGATTTTTTTCGGGAGCGAGTCGATATTGTCATCGAGATTCTGGCTGTAATCTGATGTAAAGCCAACCTGTCTTGCTCCGAAGAATACCCCCATGATTATTCCGCAGTTCTGGCAGAAAAAGCCTGTTGTCTTGTCGGTATTTGTTTCTGCAACGAGATTATTGCCCTCATACCATGAAACAGACGAGTATGAACGGGCTGCACTGTGGGTATTGATTACAAATTTTCCTGATTTCATACGCTGACCGCAGATTCCGCACAGCATGGACATTCCTCCTTTACACGGATATTATAACAGCGTTTTTTCTATATTCTCAAGCTCCTTTATCCAGATATTGTAAGATGCATCGCTGGGCATTCTCCAGTCACCTCTCGGGGAGAGTGTAACGCTTCCCACCTTGGGACCGTCGGGCAGGCATGAGCGTTTGAACTGCTGTGAGAAGAATCTCCAGTAGAATTTTTTAAGCCATTTCATGATAGTTTTTCCGTTATATTTTCCTTCAAATGAAATGCAGGCTATTCTGAATATTTTCCTTGGCGGAAAACCGAATCTCAGCATATAATATAAGAAAAAGTCATGAAGTTCATAAGGACCTACGAGGTCTTCTGTTTTCTGGGCGATAGAGCCGTCATCATCGGGCGGGAGCAGTTCGGGGCTTACGGGTGTATCGAGTATGTCAAGCAATACGTCTTTAAGTTCATTCTCTGATATTTCCGCCTCATAATTTACGAGCCAGCGGACGAGAGTTTTAGGTATTGAAGAATTTACCGCATACATTGACATATGGTCGCCGTTATAGGTTGCCCAGCCGAGTGCGAGTTCGGACAAATCGCCTGTACCCACAACGATTCCGTTGAACTGATTAGCCTTGTCCATAAGAATCTGAGTTCTTTCACGTGCCTGAGAATTTTCGTATGTTATGTCATGAACATCGGGGTCATGGTTTATGTCTGTGAAATGCTGACAAACGCTGTCACGAATGTTTATTTCCTCAAGTGTCGAGCCGTAAGCCTTTGCGAGTTTGCAGGCGTTGTTGTAGGTTCTGTCGGTCGTTCCGAAACACGGCATAGTTATAGTGTGTATATCTTTTCTGTCAAGTCCGAGCATATCGAAAGCATGAACGGCAACTATAAGGGCAAGAGTAGAGTCAAGACCGCCCGAAAGACCTATGATGACATCTTTGCAGTCGATATGTCTTAATCTTGTCATAAGTCCGACAGCCTGCATTGTAAGGATTTCCTCACATCTTGAATCGAGAGCGTGCTTGTCGGCAGGGACAAAGGGAGTCTGCGGAAATTTTCTTTCAAGCATTGTCTTTTCGCATTTAAGCGAAACGACCTGATTTGTCATATCATCAAGTGTACTGAAAGTATTCATTCTCCTGCGCTCATATGCAAGCTTTTTGAAGTCTATGTCTGCGATTGTAAGACCCTTTGAGAAAGCTTTTGATTCGGCAATAACAGAACCGTTCTCCGCTATGATATTGTGACCCGAAAATACCATATCCTGAGTTGATTCTCCTATTCCTGCATCTGCGTATGCATAGGCACACGCAAGGCTTCCTGACTTTGCCTTTATTATAGTCCGTCTGTAATCTGCCTTGCCGATAATTTCATCACTGCATGAAAGATTGAAAATAATAACCGCACCGTTTTTTGCAAGTCTCACTGACGGAGTATCACCCGTCCACAAGTCCTCACATATCTCAACACCGAATTTAAAACTGCCGAAATTCTCAGCAAGCGGATTTTCCGAAAGATTGCATCTGAAAATATTCTCTCCGTCTATCCATATTTCCTTGCCGTTGCCGAGGTCAATCCAGTCCGAAAAATCCTTTTCGGGGGCAGGCGTAAAATATCTTCCCTCATAAAATTCGCTGTAATTGGGAATATTCTTCTTCGGAACGATGCCCTTTATATCTCCGCCATGAACGACAGCGGCGCAGTTATAGAGCTTTCCACGGAAACTCAGCGGAAGTCCGACTATCGAAATAATATCAATGTCTTTTGTTTCTTCGGCAATTCTGATAAGATTCTTTCCTGCTGATTCGAGGAGAGTATCCTGCAAAAACAAGTCTCCGCAGGTATATCCCGTTATGCTCAGTTCAGGGAAACATACTATTTTTACTCCTCTTTTCACGGCTTTTTTTATCAGCGAAATTATTCTGTCAGTGTTGAAATCACAGTCTGCAACCTTTACATCAGGCGTGGCACAGGCTATTTTTATAAATCCGTCTTTCATCGCAAACGACCTCCTACAAACAAATAACTAACGGCTAATTACTATTATAACTCATTTTTGCCAATAATGCAATAGTATTTGTAGTTAAAGAATAAAAATATTCATAAAATAACAAAAAGGTCTTGCAAAATCCTTTAAAAAAAGGTATAATAAAAAGAGTACAATTATTTGATAATATCCGCTTGCGGCTTTAATATGGAGATGATACAATGGCTGAAAATAAAAACAAGAAAAAAACTTCAGGAAAAAAGAAAGTAAAACAAAAGATAAAATTTAATTTCGGTGTGCTTATCATGATATTCGTGCTTTCTTATTTGGGGTGCTTTGTCCTGTTCATGACAGCGGCAAATCTCAATGATGACTTTTTCAAGGACGAATTTGCAAACAATATGACCGTTACGGAAGAGGAAGAAGAACCTGCCTCGGAAGAAGCTACTGTTGAAATAGTTCAGGAAGAAGAAACTCAGCCCGCTGAAACTGTAAAAGTCAATAACCCCGTCCCACAGTCAAAGGCTCAGGATTCTTCTTTCCTCGAAAACTGCATGATAATAACTGACTCCACTCTCCTCGATATCGGAGATTACAGCAAGTTCAGAGATGTAATAGGCAACGAAAACCTCAACGCAAAAGGCTGCAACAGCATAAAAGTCGAAAGCAGCTACGGAATTATTTCCGTCTACGATACAATAAAAATCAAAAAACCCGACACCGTATATATCATGCTCGGCTCGGATATGGGTGAATCCACACTCGAAGAAATGATTGCAAGCTATGCTTCACTGATTGCAAATCTTCATTCTTCTCTGCCTGCTATGAAAATATACATTATGCAGTATCCGCCCACAATATATGACGACGGTGAGTTTACAAACGAAAAAATCAACGAGTACAACAGCAGTCTCCTCGATATCGCAAATAAGGCAGGTATATACTGCATTGATACAAATACCGCATTAAAGGGAGAAAACGGTGCGCTTGACGAGCGTTTCTGGTCTTATGAAGAACACAAGATTTCATCGGAAGGATACAGCGAAATAGTAAAATATATCCTCTCCCACACGGTTTCATAATATTGAACGGCAATAAACCTGACACTATATATTGTGTTAGGTTTATTTTTTTAACTTTATTTCTTTACTAAAAGTATAAAGCACGGTATATAGCCAAAAACTATATTTTAAATCAAATAATTATATATAATTCACAAAAATAAGATTATATTAACCTTTCTGATTGTTAAAATAAACAGTTGACTTTATCTGAAATTTGCATTATACTAATATATACATGATGTCTGTAAGAAATCAATATATAGTAATCGGAGGTATATATTATGATAATCCACATAATAAAAAGGGACGGGAGAAAAGTACCTTTCAATATAGAAAAAATAGCAAATGCCATTTTCAGAGCTGCCCAGAGCTGCGGTGGTACGGACTTTAACACCGCTATGGAAACCGCTGCTGAGGTTTGCAGGATATATGAAAAAGAAAATAGCGGTAAAGTTCCCACTGTCGAGGAAATACAGGATCTCGTTGAGAAAACCCTCATCGAAAAAGGTCACGCAAAAACCGCAAAAGCTTATATCCTCTACCGCTATGAGAGAACTCGTTCCCGTGAAATGAAAACAAATCTCATGTGTATTCTTGATGAACTCACTTTCAGTTCGGCAAAGGACAGCGATATAAAACGTGAAAATGCCAATATCGACGGCGATACCGCTATGGGTACTATGCTCAAATACGGCTCTGTTTCCGCCAAGGAATATTATGAAATGTACGTCCTCGAACCTAAGCACGCCAAGGCTCACCGTGACGGCGATATCCATATTCATGACCTCGATTTCTATACACTCACTACTACCTGTTCACAGATAGACCTCAAAAAGCTTTTCAGAAACGGCTTTTCAACAGGTCACGGATATCTGCGTGAACCAAATGATATTTCAAGCTATTCCGCCCTCGCCTGCATCGCCATACAGTCCAACCAGAACGACCAGCACGGCGGTCAGAGTATTCCGACTTTTGATTATGCCATGGCTGACGGTGTGAAGAAAACCTATGCAAACAGATATATCCAGAACGTTGCAAGGGCTTTGTCACTCATCGGAGGCGTTGAAAATGAATTTGAAGTCGCTGATGAAATAAAAAAGGAAATCCTTCAGAATTATAACCTCAGACCCGTCCTCGCAGACGATAACGGCTATAAGGAAAAAGAAAGGGAACTCCTCCTGAAATATACCGACGAAAATACTGCCGACAAAATACAGGCTTTCGCTAAACGAAATGCCGAAAAGGAAACCGACAGAGCCACATATCAGGCTATGGAAGCACTTATCCACAACCTCAATACCATGAACAGCCGTGCAGGCGCACAGACTCCTTTCAGCTCAATAAATTACGGCACAGATACCTCCCCCGAAGGAAGAATGGTCATTAAAAATGTTCTCCTCGCTCAGGAAGCAGGTCTCGGAAACGGTGAAACTCCTATTTTCCCGATACATATTTTCAAAATCAAGGAAGGCATAAACTATAACCCCACCGACCCCAATTATGACCTTTTCAAACTCGCCTGCCGTGTATCAGCAAAAAGACTTTTCCCGAACTTCTCATTCATTGATGCACCGTATAATTTGAAATATTACAAGGAAGGCAACCCCGATACCGAAATCGCATATATGGGCTGCCGTACAAGAGTTATCGGAAATAAATACGACCCGTCAAGAGAAATCGTTACAGGCAGAGGAAATCTCAGTTTCACTTCAATCAACCTCCCACGCCTTGCAATTGAATCCGACCACAATGTAGGTCTTTTCTTTGACAAACTTGATGAAATGATGGATTTGGCTATCGCACAGCTTAAACACCGTTTCAAGATACAGTGCAGTAAGCGTGTAAGAAATTTCCCTTTCCTCATGGGTCAGAATATATGGATAGATTCAGACAAGCTTTCCCCTGATGATACAATCGGAGAAGTCCTCAAACACGGTACTCTCTCGGTAGGCTTCATAGGTCTTGCCGAAACTCTTAAAGCCCTTATCGGCTATCATCACGGTGAAAACGAGGATGCAAGAGAACTCGGTATCGAAATAGTTACCGCTATGAGAAAACGTCTTGACGAAGAAGCTGACAGGACAGGTCTTAACTTCTCACTCCTTGCAACTCCCGCAGAAGGTCTTTCAGGAAGATTTGTCCGCATGGACGCTAAAAAATACGGCATAATCGAAGGCGTTACAGACCGTGACTATTATACAAACTCTTTCCATGTGCCTGTTTATTACCCCATAAGCGCATTTGAAAAGATAAAGATTGAAGCCCCCTATCATGAACTTACAAACGCAGGTCATATAAGCTATATCGAACTTGACGGCGACCCGCTCGAAAATCTCAGCGCATTTGAGAAAATCGTTCGCTGTATGAAAGAATCAGGCATAGGATACGGTGCAATAAATCACCCCGTTGACCGTGACCCCTGCTGCGGATATACCGGTATAATAGGCGATGTATGCCCCTGCTGCGGCAGACGTGAACATGACGGAAGCAGTGTCGCATTCGACAGAATAAGACGTATCACAGGCTATCTTGTCGGCACTCTCGACAGATTCAATAACGGTAAGCGTTCCGAAGAACACGACAGAGTAAAGCACAGTGTAAATTAACACATTGCACAGAAAAGGAGTAGTGTTATGAAAATCAGAATAGCAGGCACAGTAAATGACTCCATAGTTGACGGCGAAGGTATAAGATTTACAATATTCGTTCAGGGCTGTCCTCACCACTGCGAAGGCTGTCAGAATCCG